>Ga0129308_1000033_pt1 | contig 274408 bp, 257 predicted proteins | sample L827metagenome_FD_94440 | JGI IMG/M metagenome (GOLD analysis project Ga0129308, IMG submission 94440) | Ring-tailed lemur group fecal microbial communities from Wisconsin, USA - L827 metagenome | ecosystem: Host-associated > Mammals > Digestive system > Large intestine > Fecal | place: USA... | reverse complement strand
TGACTGACATACGCGGAACTTGTTATCTTACCGAGCCTGTAAATACGCCGTTGGGAGCGGTTCAGTGCGACAGCTTCGAGGTAGTGAGTGTTAATAAAAAAGCATACGCAAGGTCGTGCCGGAAGCAGTATGATGAGCAGGATGAGGTGTACGGAAGAACGATTGTTCAGCGCCACGGCGGCAAAATGCTTGTTCAGAATCCGCCGCAGCGTAGTCTTACGCAATCCGAGTTTGACAGAACATATGAACTGCCGTATATGCGGACATATCACCCGATGTATGAAAAGGTCGGCGGCGTTCCATCGATAAAGGAAGTCGAATTTTCGATTATTCACAATCGCGGCTGCTACGGCTTCTGTAATTTCTGCTCTATTGCTCTTCACCAGGGACGGCGCATACAGACTAGAAGTGAAGAATCGGTGATTGAGGAAGCACGCGCACTTGCCGCAAAGCCGAATTTTAAGGGATATATCCACGACGTAGGCGGTCCGACGGCGAATTTCCGCGCACCGTCATGTGATAAACAGCTTGAACACGGACTCTGCAAGGGAAGAAAATGCCTCGCGCCCGAGCCTTGCAAAAATCTTAAAGTTGACCACACGGAATATCTTCATATGCTGCGGAAAATGCGCGAAATAAAAAATGTAAAAAAGGTGTTTATCCGTTCGGGCATTCGCTATGATTATTTAATTTTGGACAAAGACGACAGCTTTATGAAAGAGCTTATTGAGCATCACGTCAGCGGGCAGCTTAAAGTTGCTCCGGAACACGCCAGCAACCGCGTTCTCGATTATATGGGAAAGCCGCATATCGAAGCATATGAGCGATTCGAGGAGAAGTTTTACCGCATGACAAAAAGCGTCGGAAAGGAGCAGTATCTTGTTCCGTATCTTATGTCATCGCACCCCGGCTGTACATTGAATGACGCGATTGATCTTGCTGTATTTTTGAAGAAGCATAATATTCGCCCGGAGCAGGTACAGGATTTTTATCCTACACCCGGAACGATTTCGACGGCTATGTTTTATACGGGACTCGATCCGTACACGCTTGAACCGGTGTATGTACCGCGAAAGCCTGAAGAAAAGCAGCTGCAGCGCGCGTTGCTGCAATATTATAAAAAAGAAAACAGAGAGCTTGTTGCTAAGGCTCTTAATATGGCTAAACGGCGCGATCTGATAGGCTTTGGTCAGGATTGCCTGATAACGCCGGCAGAACGCACAAATGAGAGGGCGAAAAATGAAAAATATAACAGAAAAGCACATGGCGGGAAGGAAAAGCAGAATTCCTTCACGTCCTCCAAAAATTCAGGAAAATACAATCGGGGAGCTTCACGCGGACGAAGAACTGCACCTAAAAAGAACGGGCATAAATAAAAAAGCGGCCGTGATTTCGGCGGCGGTCATAGCCTTTCTTGCCTTGATAATTTATCTTAATGAGACTTTTTTTCATTTTGATTTTATTCCTGCATGGAGCGATATATATAATTCTGCGGGCTTGTCGGAAACTTCGGACATATTGGCTGCCGATGGAGACATTTTGGTGCATTATATCGATGTGGGGCAGGGCGACTGTGCATTGATCACGGCGGGAGAAAAGAATGTGCTTATCGACAGCGGCGAATATACAGCAGCGGACGATGTTATTTCTTATTTGAGTGACCTGGGAGTAGACAGTCTGGATATGGTCATTGCATCACATCCGCACTCCGATCATATCGGTTCGATGAACAGGGTGATAGACAGATTCGGTGCGGACATGGTGGTAATGCCAAAGCTGACCGCTGAGATGATTCCGACCACAAGTTCTTATGAAAAGCTGCTGAAATCCATCAAAAAGTGCGGAGGGAAGATAGAGTATGCTAAGGTCGGAACAATTTATGAGCTTGCAGATGATTGCGAACTGGAAATAATCGCACCGGTAAAGGACTATGACGATCTGAACAATTATTCGATTGTCGCACGCTTACATCATGGAAACAATTCATTTTTGTTTACGGGCGATATCGAAAAGGAAGCAGAGCGTGACATTCTCGACAGTGGTGCGGATATATCAGCTGATGTGCTGAAGATTGCACACCATGGAAGTCATACATCAAGCCTGAAGGTGTTTTTGCAGACGGTTTCTCCAAAATATGCGGTTATAAGCGTCGGTTCGCCGAATGATTACGGACACCCTCACAAGGAAACCACCAAGCTGCTTGAAAAGCTGGAGATAACGGTTTACAGGACTGACCGCGACGGCAGCATTATCTTTATAAGCGACGGCGAAAGTCTGAGTGTTGTAACGCAAAAGGAGGCTGCATGATATATCTGGACAGATTTGAGGGGAATTTTGCGGTCATTGAGGAAGAATTTGAGTATGGTGAAACTGTTGTCCGAAGTGTTGAACGACATCTTATTTCGGAAGAGTGCAGGGAGGGTGATGTGCTTGTTTTTAACGGCGAAAAGTATGTTGCCGATGTTACAGCGACAGAACTGAGAAGGAAGGAAATATTCGATCTTCTGCGTGAACTGACAGATAATTAAAACAAAACAGCCCGGAAGAACTTTTGCGGTTCTTTCCGGGCTTTCATTATTTCTTGCGGAAGAGGAATATGTATATGAGAAATTGTCCTGCGGTCAATGACGCAATAAGCGCAATGACGAAAATTGTTGCGGCATTCCACATCGCGTGAGCGGAGAAATACCAACACAAAAATCCTACCACAACAAGCAGTATTATTCCGTTTACGAGCGGTGAATTTCCTTTTTTCATCAGCTCTGGAGCTTCTTTGCCATAAGCGTGTTCTTCATGAGCATTGCAATAGTCATGGGACCTACGCCGCCGGGAACCGGTGTGATATACGAAGCCTTGGGTTCAACCTCCTCGTACTTTACGTCGCCGCAGAGTTTGTTTTCGGCGTTGCGGTTCATGCCGACATCAATAACAACTGCGCCGTCCTTGACCATGTCGGCGGTAACGAAATCCGCTTTGCCGACTGCACTGACAAGAATATCGGCACGGCGGCAGACTTCGGCAAGATTTTTCGTGCGCGAATGGCATATCGTAACAGTTGCATTTTCATGCAGCAGAAGCATTGCCATTGGCTTTCCGACAATGTTTGAGCGTCCGATAACGACGCATTCCTTTCCGCTTATTTCCGTTCCTGTGCTGTGTATAAGCTCCATAACTCCCGCAGGCGTACAGGGCAGAAATGCATAATTTCCTATCATAATTTTTCCGACATTCACGGCATTGAATGCGTCAACGTCCTTGAGAGGTGATATACGTTCGATAATTTTTTCTTCATTTATCTGTTTAGGCAGAGGAAGCTGGACAAGGATACCATTTATGTTTCTGTCGTTGTTGAGTGTGTCGACAAGCTCAAGGAGCTGCTCCTCGGAGGTATTCTCCGGGAGCGCATATTCGTAAGACTTTATACCGCATACTTCGCAGGCTTTTTTCTTGTTGTTTACATAAACACGGCTGGCCTGATCGTTTCCTACGATAACCACAGCAAGTCCGATGTCAAGCCCGTCGCGCTCGATTTCTGCGCGTATTTCATCCTTAACCTTTTGTGAAACTGCTTTTCCGTCAATAATTTTTGCCATTGTCAAATTCCTTTCTTAATTACTCATTTTTATCGCCGTCATCGAGAATACTCGGTGCGATTTCCTCTGTCTTTTCCGCCTTTTTCATTGCCTTATATGCTTTCTGAGTTTCATTTTCAACCTTGATTGCGAAATAATACTTCTTTTCCTTTTCTTTCCATTCATCTGTGTCTTTCCAGCGGACATATGTCTTGCTGTTTTTTACTTTTATTTTGAAGTAAATCAGGAGTATAAGACAAAATATTGCGCTTGCAAAACCTATGAGCTGTGAAACGCGCAGCGGTCCTAAATAAAGGCTGTCTGTGCGGAGTCCCTCAATGAACCCGCGTCCCGTTCCGTACCAAATGATATAATATAGGAAAAGCTCGCCGTCAAAGGTCTGTATTTTTGACAGGAAAAAGTGGATAAGAATAAATCCGAGCGCGCACCAAAGGCTTTCATAAAGAAAACATGGGTGAACCAGTGCATATTCGCCGTTCGGAAGCGCCTCCTGTGCGGCAATAACCTCCGGATAACGCGCGATAGTTGTTCCGGTCATGCCCCACGGAAGATTTCCGGCAGTCGGTGAACCGAAGCATTCCTGATTTACAAAGTTGCCCCAGCGTCCGATTCCCTGACCGATAAGAAATCCCGTTCCGCCCATATCCAGCAGGGGAAGAGCAGGCGTTTTCTTCTTTTTCAGAACAAGTATTCCGACAAGGACCGCTGCAACGATTCCGCCGTATATCATCAGTCCGCCTTCGTGAATTTCAGTTATGGCTGTCAGGAATGTAAATTTTTTTTCATTTGCGGGGTTGAGGTTCCAGAAAATACAGTAGGAAGCCCTTGCACCGATAAATCCCGCGATACCTCCGTAGAAAATCGCGTCAAACACATCATCTCCCGTAATGCCGTACTTTCTGCCTCTTTTTGTGCAGTAAATTCCTGCAAGCAGGATTCCAAGCCCGATAATAAGCGCATACCAGTATACATTAAAGCCGAAAATGCTGAACGCAATGCGGTTTACCGGAATTTCGCCCGAAAATAAATTCGGAAATTCAACATACTCCATTTTTTATTCCTTTCTTTTTTACTCCGTGGGTTCAATGACGGAAAGGCTGCAGTTCGCAATATCAAGCTGTTCAAGAGCTTTTTCCACGTCCTCATAACGCACGTTTGCCGTTATTTCCACATTTGTATAAATGTTCTGTCCGCTGAATTCCGCCTGCATTGCGCCGCGCGCAACATTTTCTACGTTATTGAACGGCGCAATAAGCTCGCCGTAGGTCATCTTTTTCACGGTTTCAAATGCACGGTGGGAAATTCCGTCTTTTTTCAGCCGTTCCAGTTCGTTTATTATTTCTTCCTTTACGCGCTGCGGTTCTCTCGATTCTCCGCATATATTAGGCAGGAAAAAGCCCCGCCCGCTGAATACTCCTACTCCGAAGGTGTCATTAATAGCTCCCTTGTCGTAAAGCCTGCTGTAAAATTCCGAGAAGCTTCCGAGAGCAGCCTCAAGCATTATATTGTAAATGATATAGTCCTCGTTCTGCTTTTCCTTTTCCGGCAGCGGCATTTTAAAGCCCAGATTAAACAGCGGTACTGCGCATGGAAGCTGCTGAACGATATATTCTTCGCGGACCCTTTCGGGTTCTTTCGGAACAATTATATCCAGTCCGGGATCATTTGCGGATTTAAGCAGTTCGTCACATATTTTTAGAGCCTCGTCCGGGTCAAAATTTCCTGCGATTGAAAGCACCATGTTGTTCGGGTTATAAAACGTGTTGTAGCAGCGGTACAGAAGCTCCTTATCGATCTTCTGTATGCTTTCGACTGTTCCTGCAATATCACTGCGCACAGGGTTGTTGTGATATACTGCATTAAGGCAGTTGAAGAACACGCGCGTTCCCGGATCGTCGAGATACATTTTTATTTCCTGAGCAATGATACCGCGTTCCTTTTCGATATTTTCCTCTGTGAAATAAGGATCCTGAACAAATCCCAGAAGAATCCGAAGATTTTCGCCGAAGCACTGTGAGCATGAAAAAAGGTACGCGGTGCTGTCAAAGCTCGTGAAAGCGTTTGCGCTTGCACCCGTTTTTGCATAAAGCTCAAAAGCGTCGCATTCGTCATTTTCAAACAGCTTGTGTTCCAGATAGTGGGCTATTCCTTCGGGAACGGTTACATAGTCCGAGTCGTTTTTTGTTTTGAAAGTAGTGTCAACCGAGCCGTAGCGTGTTCCAAAAATCGCATATGCGGTGCTGTATTCAGGCATGGGGTAAAGGCAGATGGTGCAGCCGCTTTTGTGCTTTATTCTGCGATAGCTTTCCTTCAGACGCTCGCTTTTTATTATTTCGCCGCTCATTCGTCAGCCTCCTCTTCCGAAGTAATTATATATACCGAGTCGGCGGTAAACGAATTTGCCGCTTCAATTATATTTTCGCGCGTTACGCTTCCGATACGCTTTAAAAGTTCTTCCGGCGCGAATATTTCTCCTTCAAGTATCCGGTTGAGATACCAGTTTGATATATTTCCAACCCTGTCGTTGACTGAGCGGAGGTCATTCATAATTGAGCGCTTTATTTTTTCAACGTCTTCATCGGTAAAATTGCCGTTCTGAATATCGCTGAGCTGTTCAAGTATAGCTGTTTTCGCTTTTTTCAGATTTTTCGGTTCAACTCCGCTTTCAATGTTCATAGCGCCCTTGGAAAGCGTAAGGTGAGAATAGCAGTAATAGCAAAGCGACAGCTTCTCACGCACTACCGTAAACAGCTTAGACGAAACATCTCCTCCGAGCAGCGCGCTCATCACGCGCATTGCTGTAAGGTTTTCATACCCGCTTTTGAAGGACATTGACAGCTTGCTCTGTGAAACCGACATTTTTTCCGTAACTGTACGCACTTCATCTTTTTTCGGACTTTTTCTGCTTTCAGGGCGGGAAAGTGGCTTTCTGCCAATTCTGCGGAACGCTTCGCCGATTATCTTTTCGGCTTCGGAAAAATCTCCCGAACCTACGCATATCACCTCTGCATTTGCTGTTTTAAGCATATTTTTGTAATACTCAAACGCTTCGCGTGCGGTTATTTTGCGTATCTCGTCATTTTCGCCGTACACGCTTAATGCAGCCGGCTCGTTTTCAAACGCCAGCTCAATACCCTTACGTGCCGCATATGTCCTTTTGTCGTTTATCTCTGCGTCATTATTGTCAATTAGGTTCTGCTTCTGTATATCAAGCGAATTTTCGGGAAAATATCCGTTTTCAAGAGCAGGACTGAACAAACAGTCACACAGCAGATGTACAAGCTCGGATAAAACCTTCTCGTTGTCAATAGCATACGCGTCATCGATAGCTGCCGCAAAAAGTCCGTACAGCTGAACATCGCCGTTCTTTTTTACAATATCTCCAAGACTTGCCGAGTAAAGCTCTGAAAGGCGTTCGTTAAGCTCCCGCATTGTGGGGTATCGGCTGTTCGAGCGTGAAAGAACTGCAGGTATAAGCGCATTGAAGCCGGCACGTCTGCGCTCAAGAGTATCAGTGAAAATAATGTCTATACGATTGATTTTGAACCGTCGGTCTATATAATGCGAGAAAAATACTCCGTCTGCAATTTCCCGCCGCTGAAAATGCTGTTCCATTTATTTTTCCTTTCCTAGGGCTGCCCCTGTAAATGCAATAAATATAGTATACCACAATCTCCCTGAAATTTCTACTGTTTTCAGCTAAATTTCATAATTCCTGCCAGCTTTCCGCAGAAATATGGCGGAATATGGGAGCTTTATCACGATTAAGCTCGATAATGCCGAACGATGCGCCGCATTTTCCCCTTGGGCGGGACGGGCTGCCCGGATTAAAAACATGAACGCCATAAATAATTTCATCAAACGGTACATGAGTATGTCCGAAAAGCGCGATTTGACATTCGTTTGTTTTGGCAGCTGCGGCAACGTATGAGGCTATAGACATTCCATCAAAGCGGTGTCCGTGGGTCATGTATATCTTGTACCCTTCAAGATTTATCGTGTTTACAAGCGGAGCGCTGCCTCAGTCGTTGTTTCCGCGCACCATCAGGAATGCCGAAATAGGAAATGCGCTGCACATATCTTCAAATTCTCGTTCACCATCCCCAAGGTGTATGAACAAATCAGCGTTTTGGTTTCTTGAAGCAATTTCGTAAAAAATATCAGAATCGCCGTGCGTATCGGAAATAACAACAACTTTCATTGATTTTTGCCTCTTTTTATATGTAGTTTATTATGACGGATATGCGTGATAATGCTTATTATACCATATTACAAATACAAAATCAATCAAAAAAGTAAATAAACATTGACATTTTGCACATGAAAGTGTAAAATAAGAAAAAACAAAGGAGTTGATAAAAAGATGCTTTTATCACTAGGAGATATGCCGGCTGAAGATGGCTTATCTGCGGTTGCAGTATCGGCGCTTGGCGCATTCGGCGCGCTTGCGCTTATTTTTGCGGTGCTGTTAATAATGAATAAGGTTTATGAAAAGAAACATCCGAATGAAAATAACGACGACGAACATGAAGAAATAACCTTGGACTTATCGGAAGACAATACTGAAAATAAAAAATAATTGTTCATGTGTGAGTTTTTTGAGAACAAATGAAAGGGCTTTGTAAATGAAAAAGGTGCTTGTTGCAATGAGCGGCGGGGTTGACAGCTCGGCTGCGCTTGTAATTTTAAAGGAAAAATATGATGTGATGGGAGTAACGCTGAAGCTTCACGACGGAGAGCTTGAGCAGGACGGAATGAAGACATGCTGCTCGCTCAGAGATATAGAGGACGCCAGACAGGTTGCGGCGCGTTTTGGCGTAATGCATTATGTCTACAATTTTAAGGAACTTTTCGGCGAAAAGGTCATAAGAAATTTCGTGGAAAGCTATGAACGCGGAGTTACTCCTAATCCATGTATCGACTGCAACCGGTATATCAAGTTCGACGGGCTGCTCGAAAGAGGTATTTCGCTTGGCTGCGACTATGTTGCGACGGGTCATTACGCACGAGTTGAATATGATGAAAAACGGGGTAGATGGCTGCTGAAAAAAGCGGTCTGCACAGACGGAGAGAATGAGAAGGATCAGTCGTATGTTCTCTATAATCTCACACAGGAGCAGCTTTCGCATATTCTGTTTCCTCTCGGTGGGCTAACAAAGTCCGAGGTTCGAAGTATTGCGGCGGAGAACGGTCTGCTTAACGCGGAAAAGCCCGACAGCCAGGATATTTGCTTTGTTCCGAACGGAAAATATGTCGAATTTATCGAAAAATATACAGGCAGAAGACCTGTTCCCGGAGATGTTATTGATACCGGCGGAAAGGTTGTAGGCCGCCACAATGGGCTTATAAATTACACAGTCGGTCAGCGTAAGGGACTTGGAATTGCGTTCGGAAAACCCGCTTATGTTGTGGGGAAAAATGTGGCGGATAATACGCTGATCGTCGGCTCCGAGCAAGATTTGCTTTCGGATACGCTTATCGCGGATGAGCTGAACTGGATTTCGATAGAATCGCTTACCGAGCCGATTTTGTGCAAGGCAAAGACGCGCTATCGCATGCAGGAACAGCCGTGTGTTGTTTATCCTGAAAGCGACGGAACTGTCCGTGTTGAGTTTTATGAGCCGCAGCGCGCTATAACTCCCGGACAGCGTGTAGTGTTCTATGACGGAGATATTGTCATAGGCGGAGGAACGATTAGGTAAATTTGCAGAAAAAAACACACTATACATTATTTTGACATTTGGGCGGAAAAATGAAAATCCGCTTGCTCAGGCGGCGTTATGAAGAAAATAGCGCCGCTTTTCCTTGTGCCGTTTGTTACTCAGCACGGAAAAGAATATTGCGGTTACGTCAAAATAGAGTATAGTATGTTTTTTTAGCATTTCAGGTTTTAGTTTTGTTCAGCCGCACATCAAAGCATCCGTCCTCACATTTAATCCGAATGTAGTCAATGCCGAAAAATTTGATTCGGTAAATCTCACCTGTGTGTATAAAATCGCCTGCACATATTTCTGCAGTACCTTCGTGAAGGGGATAATACATAGCAAAATCTGTCCCGTGGGCTTCTTGCTTAATAAAACACCATAATATCAAAACAGCGCCGAGAATGACGCATACAATGACAAAAATTATCCTGCCTTTTTTATCAAATGATAGCATTACGTTTCTCCTATATGAAGTCATCAGCCTTAATTTTCCCGACAGCCTTCATCGCTGTTATCTTCAGCAATATCAATTACTTTTTTCAGCACAATAAAGCCGATGAAAGCACAAATAACGCAGAAAAGAAGCGTGTAAATCGGTGCGCCGAAACATTCGGCAGGGAACAGCTCAGGAATTGATCCTGCCATAAATCCGAGGATAACAAGGTAAGTCCCCTGAACGTGACTGTTCAGCAGCTTGTCAAGCGCTCTGGCAGTGAGAAAAGTTCCTAGTACAAGTCCCGCGCCGGGCGCGATAAGTGCGGGAATATCGAATTTGCTTATGCTGTCGATAATGCTTTCATATATTCCGAGCATGAGCAGCATGTGGGACGCGCTTATTCCCGGAAGAACAAGTGCAACAGCGATAATGAAGCCTGCAAGGAGCTGAAGAATAAATCCGCTTATGCCGTCCGAAGAGCTGAAAAGTCCGGCAGGAAGCATTGTTATAAGAACAACTGAAGCAATGCCCGCAAGAGGACATAAAATAACCGCTGGAGTAATGCGTTTAACGTTTGTTTTTCGGAAAATAAGCGGTATTCCGCCCGCTATCGCACCTAGAAAGAAAAATCGCAGCGGCAGACCTGCGAATGGGCTGTTAAGCAGTGATGTTATGAATTTTGAAATAAGAAAAAAGCCTAATCCCGCTCCGAGGCAGAATTTAAGCAGAAAAATAATATTCTTTTTAGGGTCAATGAAAAAATTGCTTACGGCTGAAATAAGCCTGTCGTAAATATTTACCGCTATTGCCATTGTGCCGCCGCTTATTCCGGGAACAGTCATTGTTGAGCCAATACAAAAGCCTTTAAGAACAGTCGTTATGGTATTGCGCATATTGCCTCCATATCAAAGAGATATATATGAACAATTATATGAACATTTCAGGCTCAAAATACCGTCAAACGGAAAAAATGGAGTTATTCGTTTTTGTCCGAAGCAGACCTGCTTGGTTCTTCATTTTTAAAAGCAATAAGTCTCTCAATACAGTTGTCGCAGACCTCAACAACGACAAACCGTACGTTTTCATAATCGACATGTGGGGGATTTTCAACGTTTTCCGGTAGGTATCCCAGCAGATTTATCACAAAGCCGGAAATTGTATCGTATTCGTGTTCATCGGGCAGAGAAAGACCGAAAAGCTCCATCACTTCATCCGGGTCGGCTTCGCCGTTTATTTCATATTTATCCCGACCAATCTTTTTTATAAGCGCGTCTTCGTCATCGTATTCGTCCTGTATGTTGCCCATGACCGCTTCAATAAGGTCTTCAAGTGTGACTATTCCCGCTGTTCCGCCGTATTCGTCAACAACGATCGCCATACCCGTTTTCTGACTTGTTAGCAGCTTAAAGGTGTCGTTGCACGGGCAGCTTTCGGGAATAAATACGCCTTCGCGGATAAAATCCCGCAGACTGAAGCTTTCGAGATTTTGCTCGCCGACGAGACACAGCAGATCCTTTACGATGATTATTCCGACAATTTTATCTATATCTCCTTCGAAAACGGGAAGCCTTGAAAATCCCTCGTCAAGCGCGAGATAAATAAGGTCGTCAAGCGATTCATTTATGTCAACTGCAACTATATTCACGCGGTGAGTCATAACATCGGAGGCGGTAAGATCGTTGAACTCGAAAATATTGCTTATCATTTCAGCAGATTCGTCCTCAATCGTTCCGTCTTCATTTCCTGCGTCGATCATAGACATTATATCATCTTCGGTTACGCTTTCACCGTAGCCCTCGCCGACAGCTTTGCGCAGCAGGGCGTTTAGACCTTTGTTTAGCAAAATCAGGGGATAGAGCAGTATTTTTGCAGCTTTGTTCTCTTTTCGGGCGTCTGTGTCCATTTAAAAATAACCAATCCTTTCAAGTTGACGTGCCGTTTTTACGGCGTTAATCCAAAAAATTCGATTGCATTTTTGTTGCAGGCAAGTATTGCCTCATCGGTCGATATACCTTTTATCTGTGCCAGTTTTTCGGCTGTGAACCGTACCATGCTGCTGTCGCAGCGCTCTCCTCGGTGAGGAATCGGCGACATATACGGGCAGTCGGTTTCAAGCATTATCCTGTCGAGCGGTATAGCTTTGCACGCTTCGACCGCTTTTTTTGCATTTTTAAAGGTGAGAACTCCTGTAAAGCTTATCATAAGACCGAGACGCAGTATCTCATGAGCGGTTTCCACGCTTCCGGAAAAGCAATGCACGACGCCGCGCGGACGGTATTCGGCAAGAATATCAAGAGTGTCCTTGGTTGCGTCGCGTGAGTGTATAACAACGGGAAGCTCAAGCTCGCGTGCAAGCTTGAGCTGCTCCTTAAAGCAGGCGATCTGTTTTTCACGGCTGAATCCGTCATAGTGATAATCAAGCCCAATCTCACCGATTGCTTTGACCTTTTTATTCGCGGTCATCTGCCTTATCTGTGAAATATAATCTGAAGGGAGATTTTCGCAGTCATCAGGATGAATACCTACAGCTGCGTACATTTTCTCATATTTTTCAGCTAATTTCAGCGCTGCCGCGCTGCTTTCAAGCGAACAGCCCATAGTGATTATGCTGTCAACAGATTCGGCAAACAGTCGCGTAAGAAGCTCATCGCGGTCGGCGTCAAATTCCTTGGCATCATAGTGAGCGTGCGTGTCTATAGTTTTTATCATTGGATCTTCCTTACGCTGTCCCTTTCGACCAGTTTTCCCGTAACGAGAACGCGCCCGCACCTGTAGTTATTGTCACGTATCTTTCGTATTATTATTTCAACAGCTTCATGGGACATACGATAGCTGTTTACGTCGATCGTTGTTATGCGGGGGTTCGATATAGTCGAATATATATGATTATCATAGCCGACGATTGATATATCTCCGGGGACGGAATATCCCTTTGCTTTAAGCTGATTTATGAGCGAATATGCGGTTTCATCACAGTTGCAAACGAAAGCGGTCGGCATTTCGGTAGGAAGTGAAAATTCGGGGTAGGAAATTCCGTCTGCATTTCTGTCATCAATTATCCAGTTGGGATTTACGTGGATTTTATTTTCGATATGCGACTTATAATATCCGAGATAGCGGTCCTGAATGCTTGAAGTTGAGGCGATCGTGCCTACAAATCCGATTTTTCTGTGACCGTTGTTTATAAGATAATTCGTTAGCGTGTACGCGCCGAAAAAGTTGTCCGCGAGAACCGTTTCAACGTCGTTCTTGCCGCTGTAAAAGTCAAGAAAAACGGTCGGAACATTTGCCTGAAGCAATGTGTTCACATAGCTCTCACTGAACTGACCGAGAACAATAACGCCGTCAACTTTTTTGTCAATTATAGAGTTTGGCATTTCACAGTTCTGCTCGTCGGTATCTGAAATTACCTCAAGAATGCCATAGTAGCTCTGCTTCTGGAGCAGTTCGACGATATACCGGTAAACGACCCAGTAGAATGCGCTTGCGTCATGGATAAAATGCTTTGCGACAACAACGCTTATGCTGTATGTAAGATTATCCTTGACTGATTTTGAACTGCTATTGAAGCGATAACCCATTTCGTTTGCTTTCTGCTTGATCCTTTCACGAAGCTCGTCGCCTACGCCGTCTTTATCGCCGAGCGCTTTTGACACAGTTACTGTGCTTACGCCTAGTTCTGCTGCAATATCGCTCATGGTTACTGATTTTTTTATCATTATGTCCCCCGAAAGCCGCAGGAAACAGCAAGCCGCAGCTGAAAACATGCGCGGCAAACCATTAATCTGCGGAAAATAATTTATTACTTATATTTTAAGTTAAAAATAGAAAATTGTAAATAAACGAAAGTTACAAAAATTTCTGTGATATTTTATATAAATAGTACAAATGCAGTAATAGCAATATTGCTCTGACATCTTAATGCTTTCAAAAAAAAGCATAAAAATTTGTTTATTGTGTACATTGTAAACCGTTACATAATATGGTATAATTAGTACAATTTAAAGAATGCTTTATTTTTTTGTTATCAGATTAATAAAGAAAAGTTGGGGTGACTTAATGAGCGTTACGATTAAGGATGTTGCAAAGGCAGCGAACGTGTCGGTTGCAACAGTTTCACGTGTTCTTAATAAAAAGACAAACGTGTCCGATGAAGCTATAGAAGCAGTAAACAAGGCGGTCGAAAGTCTTGGCTACAGCCCGAATTTTCTTGGACGGGATCTGCGTAAAAGCGAAACAAGACGCATTCTTGCGATAATTGCGTCAACGGAACAGTCTTTCTATTCCGAGGTCCTGCGCGGGATGGAAGAGGCTGCGACCGCGCGCGGATACGACGTGCTTATCGCAACGACGCGCGATGATCCGAAGCATGAAATGCATCTGCTCGGAATGCTGTTTTCGCGCTCGGTTGACGGTGCTGTTCTGCTTGGCCCGAAGCTTGACGCCGAAACTATTTCTGCACTTGCCGAAAATCACAATATCGCAATGTGCCTTGAACGGCTTGATGATTGCAATGTTCTCTCGGTCACCATTGATAATGTAAAAGCAGGCAAGGACGCTGTTTCGTATCTCATTGAAAAGGGAAGGAAGCGTATCGGTCTGATTACCACTGCGCCGCGCAGCCAGTCGTCGGTTGACCGTGAAAAGGGCTATCGTTTTGCACTTGAAGAGCATGGGCTTCCTTATGATGAAGCGCTTATTTATTACGGCGATTATTCGGCAGAATCAGGAATGAAGGGCTGCGAAGTGCTTATGAATCTGGACGATCCGCCTGACGCGATATTCTCTATCTCGGATATGATGGCGATAGGGGCGATGAATTATGCCCTTGCACATGATATAAAAATCGGAACGGAAGTACTGTTTTTTGGGTTTGACGATATTCAGTATTCTCATATTTTTGTGCCTCACCTTTCTACTGTTCAGCAGCCGTGTTTTCTTCAGGGCAAGCTGGTTGTTGAAAAACTTATTGAAAATATGAAAGCGGATGTTCCGGACAAATCGCTGTACATGCTTCCGCACAGCCTTGTTCTGCGTGAAACTACGGGCGACTGAATTAAATGGCAGCATTGCATACAGTGATGCTGCCTTAAAAATGTGATGAATAAAATACAGTATCTTAATTTATTACAGAAAAAAGCCCCGGTATGTGAAAATTTTTGCAAATACTGATTGGATGTACATATGAATATATTGATTGTAAATTGCAGCCCGGTAAAAAACGGTGCAACCGCTGAAATAGCAAACCTTGTAAGTAAATATGCAAGGGAAGATAATGATGTAAGATGTGTATGTATTGATGATTTTGATATAAAGTTCTGTAAAGGCTGCAGGCAATGTCATGCAACCGCAAAGTGTTTTCAAGAAGACGATACAAGGAAATTAATTGAACAATATGTATGGGCTGATAGAATTGTATCCGTATCGCCGTCGTATTGGGCGGATATTCCGGGTCAATTCAAAGTTTTTATTGACAGGTGTACTCCTTGGTGCAATACTCATGAACCTCATGCGATAATACCGCAGGGAAAGCGCGGCTATGTGATTGCATTAAGAACAGGTCCGGGTATGCCGGAATGTCATAGAATAATTAGCAGCATAGAGCATTTTTATGGACATCTTGAAATAAAATCATGCGGCAGTCTTGGATTATGTTCTGTTGAATACAAAGAAGATGTCGCAGGCAGGACCGATGAAATAAAGTCGTTTTGCACAAATAATATTCTTGCATAAATTTCAATTTGTGTAAGGGCTTTGGGATATTCATAACAAGCAAAATTTCTTCTTTGATACTGATAAAATTGCACTTTGTTTAGAGTTGCTGTCTTATTTGCGGTTCCGAAATGATAAAATCTGCTTTTGCGGCGATATGAGAAGATGCAGGCGTAAGTGGGAGATCCTTTGAAAATGCAGGATTTTTTGCCGGCTTCTGTTTTCGTCTATGTCTATAAAATCACTAAAAATTCCGAAAGGTCAGTTTATGAATACTATTCAGAATATTGTATATTTTAACACTCCCGGAGATATCGAAAAATGGGAGGAATGCTGCCTTCCGATAGGAAACGGGTATATGGGTGCGAGCTTCTTCGGCGGGATTTCGCACGAGCGCGTTGTGCTTAACGAAAAAACTCTATGGATAGGCGGTCCGTCGCCGCTTCGTCCTGATTATTGCGGAGGAAACAGAAAAAACGTTTATCCTGCCGTAAAAAAAATTCAACAGCTTCTGTACGACAGAAAGTATGACGAGGCACAGGCTCTTTTACCTGAACTTACCTGTGAGGGAACAGGCTGGGGGTATGGTTCGTATCAGCTGCTCTGCGACGCTGTACTGGATTTCCCGCGGATGGACGGAACAAATGTTTCCGGCTACCGCCGCAGCCTTGATATGGACAGATCACTGTATAGCTGCGTCTTTACTGCCGACGGCGTAAGACATACCCGCGAAGCGTTCGCTTCGTATCCTGACAGGATAATATGCATACGGCTGCGCTGCGATAAGCGGGGAATGCTTGATTTTCGACTCTCGCTTGACAAGCGTCAGGAAGATTCCGAAATCGAAACGTCCGCAAATCGTCTTGATTATTTTGGTGCACTTTCGGATAATGCTCTGCGTTATCGCGGCACATTCATTGTAAAAAATAAAGGCGGCAGAGTGACCCAAGAAAAAGATGCTTTGATTGTTTCCGGCGCGGATGAGGCGGTAATCTATTTCTGTGCCGCTACCGATTATTCCGACGAATATCCCGGCTACCGCAGCGGAACAGACCCGAAAGATATTGTTGAAAAGATCCTTTCTGCTTGTGAAAATATCGATTTTGATACGCTTTATAACAGACATTACAGCGATTATTCGGAGCTTTTCGGGCGTGTTCGGCTGAACCTGAACGGAACGGCAGGCGAACCTCTTCCGACAGATGAGCTTATTGATAAATACCGCAGCGGCTGTCCAATGGAAATATCCTCGCAGCTTGAAGCCCTGTATTTTCAGTTCGGCAGATATGTGCTGATTTCATCATCTCGTGTAGGTTCGCTTCCTGCAAATTTACAGGGAGTATGGAACGAAAGCAACTGTCCCGCTTGGTGCTGCGATTATCATATAAATGTAAATCTGCAAATGAATTACTGGGGAGCGTACAATACTAACCTCGCCGAAACCGCAAAACCGCTCATTCGCTATCTTGATAAAATGCGCGAGCCGGGGAGAATAACCGCAAAAGAATATTACGGCATTGAAAGTACGTCTGAACATCCTGAAAACGGTTGGATAGCGCATACGCAGGCGAATGTTTTCGGATGGACTGCGCCCGGCTGGGATTTCTACTGGGGCTGGTCCACGGCGGCTGTTGCCTGGCTTATGCAGAATCTCTGGGAATACTATGAATTTACCGGAGATAAAGAAATCCTGCGCAGCGAAATTTATCCGATAATGCGTGAGAGTGCGGAATTTTACAGCAGATGGTTGATTTATGACGATAAGCAGGGCAGGCTTGTTTCATCGCCGACGTATTCTCCGGAGCATGGCCCGGTCTCTATAGGCAATACCTATGAACAAAGCCTTATAGAGCAGTTTTATTCGGATTTTATTGCGGCTTCTGAAATACTTGGCTGCGATGAGGAGCTGCGCAAAAAAATAAGTGAACAAAAGGAAAAGCTTAAGCCGTTTCGTATTGGAAAACGGGGACAGCTCATGGAGTGGTTCGAGGAGGACGATTTAGAGTTCGATATAGCGAAGGTTCAGAAAAATCACCGTCATATTTCCCATCTGCTTGCACTTTATCCCGGAAAAGCAATAAATAAATCTACTCCGGAACTTATGCGAGCCGCAATCATTACAATGAATGACCGCGGCGACGAATCTACAGGCTGGGCGAGGGCATATAAGCTGAATTTATGGGCGAGAACGGGCGATGGAAACCGTGCATACAAGATACTCAGAGGGCTGCTCAGCGGCTGTACTTTCCCTAATTTATTTGATTTTCATCCTCCGTTCCAGCTTGACGGAAACTTCGGCGGAAGCGCGGGGATTGCAGAACTGCTTCTGCAGAGCCACGAAGGATATATAGAGCCGCTTGCGGCGCTGCCTGACGAATGGGAAAGCGGTTCATACAGCGGACTTTGCGCGCGCGGAGGATTTGAGCTTGACGTGTGCTGGAAAGAAAACCGAGCAGCAAATATCACAGTGAAAGCGCATAAGGACGGCGTATGCCGTCTAAAACTCAATAACAGCGTTTATTCGTCAGCGGATTTACCGGCGGAAGCGATTCTGGACGGAGATATCCTGACGTTTAATGCAGAGGAGGGCGGTGTTTACAGGCTTGAATTTTAATTTTGAATCAGACGAAGAAAGAGTCTGTTCGTTCACAGGCTATCGACCGAACAAGCTGCCTTTTCTAAACAGAAAAAACAGTACAGAGTATTTCTCGCTGCGTGAATTGCTAAAAAATGAGATAATCGGACTTGCAGAAAACGGCATAACGATTTTTCAGACCGGAATGGCGCGCGGGGTAGACCTTCTTTGCGGTGAGATAGTGCTTGAGGTACAAAAAAAGCATGATATTCATCTTTTCTGCGCTATTCCTTGTAAAAATCAATGTTCGGGCTGGGGCAGTGCTGATATTGATGTCTACAACAGACTGCTCGGAGCGGCGTCTGGAGTAACTTATATAACCTCCGATGATTACCGAGACGGCTGTATGATGAAACGCAACCGTTTTCTCGTGGATACATCGCAGTATATTCTTGCTGTTTATGACGGACAGCGCGGCGGAACGATGTCTACAATAAATTACGCGAAAAAGAAAAAACGCACCGTTATTATAATAAATCCAACAGATTTCACAAGGGTCGAATTGCTTCACGGCAATGAGAAAGGAGTGCTTTATGTCTAAAAAACTGTTTAACGACAACTGGCAGTTTACTCTGAAGCCTATTGGAACAGGGCTTTCCGCAGTTGAGGCTGAAACCGATTGGCACGACGTGGAGATCCCGCATGACTGGCTTATCGGCGATACGGGACACCTATACGATACCGGAGAGGGCTGGTACAAAAAGAGATTTTTTATCGGAAATGTCGGTGAAAACGACGCGTATATCCTTGGTTTCGACGGTGTTTACATGAACAGCACGGTTTATGTAAACGGGGAAGAAGCGGGAACGTGGAAATACGGATATTCTTCGTTCAGCTTCGATATTACAAAGCTGCTGAAAAGCGGAGAAAATACGGTTTTTGTCCGCGTAATGCATGAGGCTCCGAATACGCGTTGGTATTCCGGCGCCGGTATTTACCGCAATGTATGGCTTCGCAAAACCAGCCGCGTTCATATTCTTGAGAACGGCGTATATATCTCATCTGTTAAGAAAAATGAAAACAGTTGGCTCATGACGATCGAAACGCAGACGACCTGCGGAGGCTGCGAGCTTCGGCACACTGTTCTGAATAAGCGGGGGGCGGCTGCGGCAATAATTTCCGGAAAAATTTCGGGAACATTCAGCAAAATGCAGCTTTGCGCGGAAAATCCTAAGGTATGGGATATTGACGCTCCATACTGCTACACGCTGAAATCTGAATTGCTCATAGACGGAGTTGTTCTCGACGAGGTTACAAACACATTCGGCTTTAGAACAGCAGAATTCAATCCCGAAAAGGGCTTCATATTCAACGGCAGACACATGAAAATGCACGGAGTTTGTATGCACCATGATCTTGGTGCGCTCGGCGCTGCGATGAATGTTCATGCGCTCCGCCGCCAGCTTGAGATCCTAAAAAGCTACGGTGTAAACGCGATACGCACATCTCACAATATGCCTGCGCGAGAGCTTGTCGAGCTTTGCAATGAAATGGGCTTCCTCGTTGACAGCGAGGGATTTGATATGTGGGAAATGCCCAAAAACAAAAACGACTATGCAAGATTTTTCCCCGAGTGGTATGAAACAGACGTTAAATCTTGGATTGAACGCGACAGAAACGCTCCGTGCGTGATTATGTGGAGCATAGGCAACGAAATTGCCGACACTCACCACAGCCTGCGGGGACTTGAGGTTGCAAAAATGCTCTGTGAAGCAGTGAGAAAATACGATCCGTACGGAAACGCAAAATGCACGATAGGTTCAAATTATATGCGCTGGGAAAACGCTCAGAGGGTTGCGGATTATCTGAAGCTTGCAGGCTACAACTACACAGAGGATATTTATGATGAACACCACGCGGCGCACCCCGACTGGTTCATTTACGGAAGCGAAACAGCTTCGACGGTACGTTCACGCGGAGTATATCACGCTCCTGCGGATGTTCCGCTGCTTGTTCATGAGGATATGCAGTGTTCCGATTACGGCAACAGCGTTGTCGGCTGGGGAAAATCGCATGAAAAGGCATGGATAGACGACCGCGACCGTGATTACTGCGGAGGTCAGTTCATATGGACCGGATTTGACTACATCGGCGAGCCTACGCCTTACAGCACGAAAAATTCCTACTTCGGAATAGTCGATACGGCGGGATTTCCGAAGGATTCCTACTATCTTTACAAAGCCGTTTGGACAGACGGTGCGAAAACTCCGTTTGTTCATATCCTTCCGTATTGGGATTTCAATATGGGCGAAGAAATCGATGTGTTCACATACTCAAATGTCGAAGATGTCGAACTTTTCTTCAATGAAAATTCTCTTGGAAAACAGCATATCGATTTAAATCATGGAAGCGTTTTGCACGGCGCATGGAAGGTTCCTTATGAAGCGGGTTCACTCACCGCGAAGGTATTCTATCCCGACGGAACCGTTGCGGCGGAAGAAACAATACGTTCTTTCGGTGAACCGGTTGCGGTTGAAGCAAAGGCTGACAAGACAACCTTTGCGGCAGACGGCAGAGATCTAATATTCATTGAAATAACGGTTAAGGACGCGAATGATGTTACGGTAGAAAATGCCAGAAACCGTGTAAAGGTAACGGTCGGCGGTCCCGCTAGACTTGTCGGGCTGGATAATGGCGACAGTACAGATTACGACAGCTATAAGGGAGATAATCGCCGCCTGTTCGGCGGAAAGCTGCTTGCAGTCGTTCAGTCAACGCTTTATTCCGGAGCAGTTACCGTAACTGTTGAAAGCGAGGGGCTGACTGAGAAGCTTCTGGTTCTTGAAGCAACGGAATGCGAGGTTCCTGAGGGAATTTCAGTTGTAAATAATTATTATCCGTTCACGGCTTCGGATTATCAGCCTGAAATTCCGATTCGCAAGATTGAGCTTACCGCGGACAGAGACATTCTCAATGCTGAAAACCCAACGGCGCGTGTTACAGCCGTAATAAAGCCTGAAAATGCGGATTACAGCGATATTTCATGGAAGTGCGTGCTGGATACGGGAGTTGAGGTCGGACTTTCGGATATTCAGCCGACAAAGCACGGCGCGCTTGTAACCGCAAAGGGAGACGGTAAGTACCGCCTTCGCGCGGTTAGCAAAAACGGAGGAAATGTTCCGCAGATCATTTCCGAGCTTATATTTGAGAATACCGGCTTCGGCAGCGCGCTTGTCAACCCATACAGCTTTATTTCAGCAAGTCTTTACAGCTTCAGCAGCGAGCCGCTTAACGTTGTCGCACGCGGTGCTATAAGCGGAATCCATCATCGCACGGTTATAGGTTTTGACAATCTTGATTTCGGAAGCTTCGGAAGCAATCGTATGGTTCTTCACTGCGGTTACTGCGACGATAACAGCCCGACTGCCGCAATAGAATTGTGGGACGGCAATCCCGATAACGGCGGACGGCAAATAACCACGCTTGATTTTAAGCATAACAATGAGTGGGACGGCTTTAAGCCGCAGGAGTTTGAGCTTCCTGAAAGGATAAAAGGAATACGCTCGCTTGCATTTGTTGTGTCGCAGTCGGTTATAGTCGGCGGATTTGAGTTCAGACTGCTTCAGAAAGCGTTTGAGCAGCTTGCTCCGACAGAACATGACGCTCTTTACGGTGACGAATATAATATTGAAGGAACAAGTATTGTCGGAATCGGAAATAATGTTCTTATTTATTTCAATGGTATGGATTTCTGTGAGGGTACAGATAAAATTGTGGTGTGCGGGCGCACCCCTAACGATGTGAATACTATCCAGCTTCGCTATAACGACGATAACGGAGTTCAGCAGACGCAGCTTCTGCCGTTCCCGAAATCGGAGGAATACACGGAAGTAACATTCCCGCTTGAAAAAATCAGCGGAATGCGCGACATCAGTTTTGTGTTCCTGCCCGGAAGCCGCTTTGATTTCAAGTGGTTCAGATTTGAATAAATAAGATTGCCCCGCGGCTGTAAAAATGCTGCGGGGCGATTATTTTTTTAAAAAGTATTGCAAAAAAATGGTAAATGTGGCATAATGTAGTAATAACGTGGCTGCAGTATACAGGGTTAAGCAATAATCTGATTTTTTGACATAGCTTCACTGCCTGTTTTTCAGTGATTTACAAAACAAAAGCACCGCCAACCCTGCGGGTCAGCGGCATTGCGTTTATGGTGCGGGCGACAGGACTTGAACCTGCACACCTTGCGGCATTGGAACCTAAATCCAACGTGTCTGCCAGTTCCACCACGCCCGCTTACTTATAATTATATCATGTTTTATAGAAAATGTCAAATATTTTTTGGAGGAAATCGTAATGATAAAAATTTTGTGCAAAATTTTTATACGTGACTATAAAAATGTGTCTGACCCGGAAGTACGCAGAAGTTACGGAGTTCTTACAGGCGCGGTAGGTATTGCTCTGAATATCCTGCTTTTTATCGGGAAATTCTTTGCCGGGCTTATTACGTCTTCAATTGCGGTTACGGCGGACGCATTCAATAATCTTTCCGATGCAGGCGCTTCAATAATCAGTATAATCGGCTTTAAAATGGCTGGCATGCCTGCGGACCGCGAACATCCGTTCGGACACGGACGGATTGAATATGTTGCAGGACTTATTATGTCGGTTATTATTCTGTTAATGGGCTATGAGCTGGGTCGTGACTCCGTGATGAAGATAATTACTCCTGAGGAAATGACTTTCAGCTGGCTTTCTATCGGAATACTCATAGCGTCTGTACTGGTTAAGCTTTACATATGCCTGTACAATCGGAAAATAGGCAGACTGATACATTCGGCGACAATGAAAGCGGCAGCGATGGACAGTCTTTCGGATTGTATTTCGACAGGCGCGGTAATTATCGGACTTATCGTTTATGCGGTCACATCCGTCAGCATAGACGGTTATGTCGGCGTTGTTGTGGCGATATTTATTCTTAAAACAGGGCTTGACGCAGCAAAGGAGAGTCTGACGCCGCTTTTAGGCGAAAAGCCTGATCCGGAATATGTTGCCGACATACGCGATACGGTACTCAGCCACGAAGGGATTACGGGCGTGCATGATCTGATAGTTCATAACTACGGAGCCGGCGCAAATATAATTTCGCTTCATGCTGAAGTTCCTGCCGATATGGGTTTTGTTAAAGCTCATGAGCTTATCGACATTGTCGAAAATGAATTGAAAACAAAATATGCAAGCTGCGCAACGATACATATGGATCCCGTAGAAGCCGAAACCGAGGATTCGCTGCGTTTCCGCGCGCTTATTGAAAAAATTCTTTCCGATATTGGAAACGGTATAACAATGCATGATTTCCGCATGACCAATGGAAAGCTGAACCGTAATCTTATTTTCGATATAGTAGTTCCGTTTGATTCAAAAATAAGCGCAGACGACGCGGTAAAGCAGATCTCCAAGTGCGTTGAAGACGAGGAAAACGGACTTAACGTAGTTATCAATGTTGACAGACAGATGTATTGATATATTAGGCGCAGGATGTTAAATATTCAGAATGAGTACGGCTTTCAGCTGGATACAGGCAGTCTGATGCCGCCATTGTCCGCATTGAAAATTAGATAAAATTTTATTTGAAACGTAATGCCTGAACATTACGGATTTTGTAGGCGCTGAGGCTTCTGCCCGCGATATTTCACGGGAATAAGCCTCGGCTTTTTATTGGGAACGCTGTGCGTTCCTTGCTTCCGAAAGCGTAGCCTTACATTATATTATTGTCCGCCGGCGGATATTCCTTTTTACGGATATTTTTCAATATATTTTCATTGCTATTTCAGAGAAAGTGTGCTATAATCGTAATTGTCCAAGAAAGGAGCGGTTAAATGAACAAACACATTCATGCAACAAACGTAAAACGTTTTATTATATTTCTTAACGCCTTATTTTGTACTCTTCTGTATACCTCGATTTTTGCCTTTGTGTGGGAAACTTTCTATAATCCGAATATAGGCACAGGATTTTTTAAAAACGGAAATATTATCCTTTACATAATTTATGCTTTAATTTATTTTATCATTATTGAGATGTACGGCGGCTTCCGTATCGGAAGTCAGAGAATAACGGATTCGGTTTTCACTCACATGATAGCGATAATTATAACGGACTGCATTTCCTATCTACAGATTTCGCTTATTGCGCGCGAGCTTCTCAGCCCGCTTCCGCTTTTTGTATCGCTTTTTCCCGCAGCGGCGGCGGCACTGCTCTGGTTTTTTTATATCCACCGCAATTATGCAAAGCTGTTTCCGCCTAAAAAGATGATACTGGTTTATGCCAATAAATCTGCCCGTTCTCTTGTATACAAAATGAGCAGAAGATATGATAAATTCATAATATGCGCGGCAATAAATATTAACGAGGGATTTGAGCGTATTTCTTCGCTCCTGCCTGAGTATGACGCGGTGGTCGTATGCGACACACCTAATGAAATACGCAACGACATTATGAAATTCTGCTTCCGTCGGAAAATATTGGTTTATGTAACCCCGAAAATTTCCGATATTCTTATAAGGGGTTCGGAAGAGCTTAATATTCTGGATACTCCGCTGCTTGTGTCAAGGAATTTTGGCGCAAAGCTGGAGCAAAGAGCAATAAAGCGCACATTTGATTTCCTGCTCTCGGCGATTGCGATAGTTATTTTCTCGCCGCTTCTTATCGGCACTGCAATAGCTGTAAAAGCATACGACGGCGGTCCTGTGATATATAAACAAAAGCGGCTTACATACGGCGGAAAGGAGTTTTATCTTTACAAGTTCCGCTCAATGATAGTTGGCGCGGAACGTGACGGAGTTGCGAGGTTAGCCGCCGAGGGCGATTCAAGGATAACTCCTATAGGAAAATTTATCCGCAAAACGCGTCTGGACGAGCTTCCGCAGCTGATAAACATTCTCAAGGGCGAAATGTCTATTGTAGGTCCGCGTCCTGAGCGCCCTGAAATCGCCGAGGAATACGAACAGGATATTCCGGAGTTTTCATTCAGACTCAATGCAAAAGCGGGTCTTACGGGCTATGCGCAGGTAATGGGCAAGTATAATACGACTCCTTATGATAAGCTGAAGCTTGACCTTATATACATAGAAAATTTTTCGCTTCTGCTTGATCTTAAAATAATGATGATGACTGTCAAGACAATTTTTGAAAAGGAAAGCACAGAGGGAATCGACGAAAGCTCGCTTAATGCGATGGATCTCAGTTATCGTGAGGAAGAAACCGAGCAGAAGGAACTTACGGTATGAACGGAAAAATCAGGCAGGCGCGTGAAAGCGATGCGTCAAGACTTGCGGAAATCGAGATATTCAACTATCGGCTGAATTTCTATCCGATATTCAGAAACGATTCATTTTATTTCGGAGAATTGCAGTTTGCGGATAAAATAAGAGAATATCTTCGGACTCCAGAAAAATTTAAATGCATATATGTTTATGATGACGGCGTTGTAAAAGGCTTTGTAACGGTTGAAAATTATGAAATAAAAAAGCTGTTTGTTGAACCTGTTCTTCAAGGACAGGGAATAGGCGCGGCGCTGCTCGGATGCGCGGTCGCGGAAATGGACGGAAAATTTCTGTGGGCGCTTGAAAAGAACGTAAAAGCCATTGCGTTTTATGAGCGCAACGGATTTTATAAGACTTCCGAAAGGAAACTTGAAGAAGATACCGACGAATACCTGATAAAGTTAAAGAGAAAGGATTAAATGAAATGAAAAAATGGTATGATGAGGAATACGAATTTGAGGTTGAGGTGACGGGATTTCTGCACGGAGATCACACCGAGCGTTATTGCCGCAACGGAGAGGAGATCGGCGACAAGTACATCTGTACATACGGCTGTCCCGTAAACGCTCAGGGCTATGGCATTTGCTCTAAGACAATGATGATGCTTTATCCGCTTATGGAAGCTATACGCAGCGGCGGCGATCTCGAAAATCTAGGCGGAAGCGGAAAATACTGCAAAGATATTGTCTGTCCCGACGGGTGCGTAATGTTCAGACTTACGGCGAAAAATCTCGGAAATCCCAATTTTCATAAGGGAAAATTTTACGACATAGGCTGACGAGGTAAAAAAATGATTTTTACGGCTAAAATTGAACAGACTTACGCATATCCAAAGCGAATGAAATATATTGTCGAAACGGATTCATTTATCGAAAAGGATTGCGACAGCCTTTCATATGTGCGCGGAGTTCGTCAGCCGTACGGCTGGATAAAGGAGTCGGGAACGCCTCCGCAGCCGCACCTTGACGTAATTGTGATGACAGATGACGAATACGAACTCGGCGACGAGGTGCAGGTAAGGATCGTCGGGGTTTTCAGACGCAGCGACGGCGACCATAAGCTTGTCGGCGTCCCCGAAAGCAGGGAAGTGAATGATTTCGCAGAACTTACCGAATCTGAAATATCCGATATGAACCGTCTTTACCGTAAAAAGCGTGAGGGAGACGGTTGGTTCGGAAAAGAAACGGCGGAAAGAATAATCACGGATTTTTTTGGAAAAGTGAATCGTACTTTATTAATATAGGTTATGTATATTGGGCTGCTTTTGATTTTTTAAAAGCAGCCTTGTTTTTTGTAAAAAGCGCCGCAAATGTCTGTAATAATTCAAATACAGAAAAATATTCAAAAAAAATTAAAAAAACGCTTGACAAATCATTCCATTTGGGATATAATAAAATACTGAATTATAATGGACTTATTAACGGAAAGTGCAGAAATAAGCCTGTGTTTTCAAAAATTTAAGGAGTGATTAAGCCAATGGTGAATGTAAAGCCGGTGCAGCTGGGTAAGACTACCCGAATGAGTTTTTCTAAGATTAACGAGGTCATAGAAATGCCGAACCTCATTGAGATTCAGAAAAATTCTTACAAATGGTTCTTGGAAGAGGGAATCAAAGAGGTTTTCAATGACATCTCCTCCATCACCGATTCAAACGGCAAGCTGGTTCTGAGTTTTGTGGATTACCGTATCGACGAAACTCCTAAGTACACGATCGAGGAATGTAAAGAACGTGACGTGACCTATGCGGCTCCTCTCAGAGTTAAAGCGCATTTGCGCAACGAAGAAACCGGAGAGGTTACCGAGAGCGAGATATTTATGGGCGACTTCCCGCTTATGACCGACAGCGGCACCTTTGTAATCAACGGCGCTGAACGTGTTATCGTATCGCAGCTGGTTCGTTCTCCCGGCGTATATTATGGCTTTGACTATGATAAAACAGGTAAAAAACTCTTTACTTCACAGGTAATTCCTAACCGCGGTGCATGGCTAGAATATGAAATGGATTCCAACGACATATTCTATGTGCGCATTGATAAAAACAGAAAGATCCCCGCAACTACCCTTATCCGTGCTCTCGGAAAGGGAACAGATGACGAGCTTATCGAGCTTTTCGGCGAGGACGAGCGTATTCGTCAGACTATCCTTCAGAAGGATTCCACAAAAAATAAGGAAGAAGCGCTGCTTGAGGTTTACAAGAAGCTGCGTCCGGGAGAACCGCCTACGGTTGATTCCGCAGAGGGACATCTCAACAATCTCTTCTTCGACGCAAAGCGCTATGACCTTTCCAGATTCGGACGCTATAAGTTCAACAAGAAGCTCGGCGTTGCAAGCCGTATTATCGGACACAAGCTTGCAGAACCCGTTGTAAATCCTATGACGGGTGAGATTATTGCCGAAGCGGGCGAGTTCATATCTACCGACAAGGGCTTCGAGATAGAACAGTCCGGCGTAGGAGCAGTTTACCTTGACGTTGAAGACAAGCTTGTCAAGGTAATCGGCAATCAGATGGTTGATATTGCGCCCTATATTCCCGCAGAGATCGACGCGGAAGCTTGCGGCATAAACGAAAAGGTATTTTTCCCGGCTCTCCAGGAAATTCTCGAAAACAATGAAAGTATTGAGGATATTGAAGAGGCGCTCAAGCTTAACGCCGATACTCTTGTTCCGAAGCACATCACTCTTGATGATATTTTCGCAAGCGTAAGCTATTTCATAAACCTCTGTGAAGGTGTCGGAATGGTTGACGATATCGACCATCTGGGCAACAGACGTATCCGTTCTGTCGGAGAACTGCTCCAGAATCAGTTCAGAATCGGATTTACAAGAATGGAACGTGTTATTCGTGAAAGAATTGGTTTACAGCAGGATACCGAGAAGATTTCACTCAATAACTTAGTGAATATCAGGCCCGTTGTTGCGGCAATAAAGGAATTTTTCGGTTCCTCTCCGCTGTCGCAGTTCATGGATCAGAATAACCCTCTTGCGGAGCTTACTCATAAGAGAAGACTTTCCGCTCTCGGTCCCGGAGGTCTTTCGAGAGACAGAGCCGGATTCGAGGTTAGAGATGTTCATTATTCACACTATGGACGTATGTGTCCTATCGAAACTCCAGAAGGTCCTAACATCGGTCTTATTTCTTATCTTGCGTCTTTTGCAAGAATAAATAAATATGGTTTTATTGAAGCCCCCTATCGCAAGGTCGACAGAGCAACGGGAAAAGTTCTCGATGACGTTGTTTATATGACGGCGGATGTTGAGGATCTGTATACGATCGCTCAGGCAAACGAACCGCTTGACGAAAACGGCTGCTTTGTAAGAAAACGTGTTACCGCACGCAGAAGAGATGAAATTCTCGAAGTAAGCCGCGATAACGTTGATTATATGGACGTTTCTCCTAAGATGGTAGTTTCCGTCGCAACGGCGATGATTCCGTTCCTTGAAAATGACGACGCGAACCGTGCTCTTATGGGTGCGAACATGCAGCGTCAGGCAGTTCCGCTTATGGTTACCACAAATCCTATTGTCGGAACAGGTATGGAATACAAAGCGGCTGTTGATTCGGGCGTCTGCGTTCTTGCAAAGGAAGACGGCGTTGTTACAAGAGTCTGCGCAGATGAAATCGTGGTTAAGGATGAGCTCGGGCAGGATCACAAGTATAAGCTGATTAAGTTCAAGCGCTCCAACCAGGGCACCTGCATTAACCAGAGACCGATTGTCGTAAAAGGCGAAGCTGTAAAGAAGGGACAGGTTCTGGCTGACGGTCCCGCGACGTCTCAGGGTGAAATTTCGCTCGGTAAGAATGCACTTATCGGCTTTATGACATGGGAAGGCTACAACTACGAGGACGCCGTTCTTATAAATGAAAAGCTTGTTTATAATGATGTTTATACATCTATCCATATTGAGGAATACGAGCTTGAATGCCGTGACACAAAGCTGGGACCGGAAGAGATAACACGCGATATTCCTAACCTCAGCGAGGACGCGCTTAAAGATCTTGATGAGCAGGGAATTATCCGCATAGGCGCGGAGGTTCACTCAGGCGATATACTCGTAGGTAAGGTCGCGCCGAAGGGCGAAACCGAGCTTACTGCTGAGGAACGTCTGCTTCGTGCTATTTTCGGTGAAAAGGCAAGAGAAGTGCGCGACAGTTCGCTGCGCGTACCGCACGGCGAAAGCGGCGTTATCGTTGACGTTAAGGTATTTACAAGAGAAAACTGCGACGAGCTTGCCGCAGGTGTAAATATGGTAGTCCGCTGCTATATTGCTCAGAAGAGAAAGATTTCCGTAGGTGATAAGATGGCGGGTCGCCACGGCAACAAGGGCGTCGTTTCCCGCATCCTTCACCAGGAAGATATGCCGTTCCTCCCTGACGGTACGCCGCTTGATATTGTTCTTAACCCGCTGGGCGTACCTTCGCGTATGAATATCGGTCAGGTGCTTGAGGTTCACCTCGGATATGCGGCTAAGGCTCTTGACTGGAAGATCATGACTCCTGTATTTGACGGCGCTCATGAAGAGGATATCAGAGAATGCTTCAGAATGGCTGACGAGCAGAGAGTAAATTACCCCGGAAAGGACGGTCCGGAGATCGACTTCTCGAAGATTCCCATGACGCAGGATGCAAAGACTCAGCTTATAGACGGACGTACCGGCGAAAAGTTCGACAGCCTTGTAACCGTAGGTTATATGTATTACCTCAAGCTTCACCATCTGGTTGATGATAAGATTCACGCGCGTTCGACCGGTCCTTATTCATTGGTTACACAGCAGCCGTTAGGCGGTAAGGCGCAGTTCGGCGGACAGCGTTTTGGAGAAATGGAAGTTTGGGCGCTTGAAGCTTACGGCGCTGCTTACACGCTTCAGGAGATCCTGACGGTAAAATCCGACGATATTGTTGGTCGTGTAAAAACCTACGAAGCAATTGTCAAGGGCGAAAATGTTCCTAAGCCCGGCGTTCCCGAATCCTTCAAGGTTCTTATTAAGGAACTCCAGTCGCTTGGTCTTGACGTAAAGGTTCTTGATGAGAACAATGAGGAAATCGACCTCAAGCAGAGCTTTGACGACGACGATATGGGTACGGTAAGCCCCGAAGACTTTGAATATGTTGCCGATGACAACGAAATTGATTCTGCATTTATTCCCGAAGATGTTGACGATTCGTATTACGACGATCTTGACGATGACTTCGATGACAGCGACAGTTTCGATGACGACGAATCATTGGATCTGGACGACGAGGATGAATAATTTCCGTTTTAACGGTAAATTTTACGGCAATTTGAACTTTAAAAGAATTGAGGTTTGTAAAATTGGCATTTAGTGTATTTGAATCAATGAAGATCGGTCTGGCTTCCCCCGAGCAGATCCGTGAATGGAGCTATGGCGTTGTTGAACGCCCTGAAACAATCAACTATCGTACCCAGAAACCCGAACGCGATGGTCTTTTCTGCGAAAGGATTTTCGGACCGCAGAAGGACTGGGAGTGTGCCTGCGGAAAGTACAAGAGAATCCGCTTTAAGGGAAAAATCTGCGAGCGCTGCGGTGTTGAAGTTACACGCAATAAGGTTCGCCGCGAAAGAATGGGTCATATTGAACTTGCGGCGCCTGTTTCTCACATCTGGTACTTTAAGGGAACACCTTCAAGAATCGGTCAGGTTCTCGATATTTCCCCGAAAAGACTTGAAGAAGTGCTTTACTTCACAAAGTATATCGTAACCGAACCAGGCAACACCGTTCTTACAAAGGGTCAGCTTCTTTCCGAAAAGGAATACGCGGACATGAGAGAACGCTACGAGGATGATTTCAAGGCTGCTATGGGCGCGGAAGCAATCAAGGAGCTTCTTATGGAAATTGACCTTGAAAAGCTTTCCGCAGAGCTTAAAGAAGAACTTGAAACTACTCAGCAGGGACAAAAGCGCGTCAAAATTTTAAAGCGCCTTGATGTAATAGAAGCATTCCGCCAGAGCGGAAACCGTCCCGAATGGATGATACTTGACGTTGTTCCGGTTATTCCGCCGGATATCCGTCCTATGGTTCTGCTCGACGGAGGTCGTTTCGCTACGAGCGACCTTAACGATCTGTACAGGCGTGTTATCAACCGCAACAATCGTCTTAAAAAAATGCTTGAGCTTAAGGCTCCCGATATAATCATCCGCAATGAAAAGAGAATGCTTCAGGAAGCCGTTGACGCACTTATTGACAACGGCAGACACGGCAGAGCCGTAACAGGTCCGTCGAATCGTCCCCTCAAATCTCTTTCGGATATGCTGAAGGGCAAGCAGGGACGTTTCCGTCAGAATCTGCTTGGCAAGCGCGTTGACTATTCCGGACGTTCTGTTATCGTTGTAGGACCCGACCTCAGGATGGATCAGTGTGGTCTTCCAAAGGAGATGGCAATTGAGTTGTTCAAGCCTTTTGTAATGAAGGAGCTTGTTGCAAGAGGGCTTTCAAACAATATCAAGAGCGCAAGAAAAATGGTTGACCGTGCAAAGGATGAGGTATGGGACGTTCTTGAAGATGTAATAAAGGATCATCCCGTTCTCCTGAACCGTGCGCCTACGCTTCACAGACTCGGTATCCAGGCATTCTCTCCTGTACTTGTAGAGGGCCGCGCATTAAAGCTTCATCCTCTTGTTTGTACTGCTTATAACGCTGACTTTGACGGCGACCAGATGGCGGTTCATCTTCCGCTTTCAAAGGAAGCTCAGGATGAAGCGAGAAACCTTATGCTTGCCGCAAAGAACCTGCTTAAGCCGTCGGACGGTCGTCCGGTAACTGTTCCTACGCAGGATATGGTACTCGGTTCATATTATCTGACGCTTTCTAAGGAAGGCGAAAAGGGCGAGGGTAAAATATTCCGCGATTTCAATGAAGTTCTGATGGCGTATCAGGATAATGTAATTTCCATTCACGCCGCAATAAAGGTTCGCGTTGTTAAGGAAGTTGGAGAGGAGAAGATAGAGCGTCTTATAACAACCACCGTCGGAAAGATTATCTTCAACGAGCATATTCCTCAGGACCTCGGATTTGTTGACAGAAGTATTCCGGAGAATGCTCTCAATCTTGAAATTGATTTCAAGGTTGGCAAGAAGCAGCTCGGTCAGATCATAGAACGCTGCATAAAGATTCACGGAACGGCTATGACTGCGCAGGTTCTCGATAAGATAAAGGCTCTGGGCTTCAAGTACTCCACAAAGGCAGCTATAACCGTTGCCGTATGCGACGCGTCTATCCCGCCGCGCAAAAAGCAGATTCTTGAAGAAGCTGACGAACAGGTTCTTGAGATCAACAAGAACTTCTCCAGAGGCTTTATTTCAAATCAGGAACGTAAGAATGCGGTCCTTGAAGTATGGAACAAGGCTACTAATGATGTTTCCGATGCTCTTACGAAGAACCTTGACCAGTACAACCCGATATTCATGATGGCTGATTCAGGTGCGCGTGGCAGTATCAACCAGATTCGTCAGCTTGCCGGAATGCGCGGACTTATCGCAAATACATCCGGCGAAACGATTGAGATTCCGATTCGCGCTAACTACCGTGAAGGTCTTAATATCATGGAATACTTCATTTCCTCCCGTGGTGCAAGAAAGGGTCTTGCTGATACCGCGCTGAGAACGGCTGACTCCGGCTATCTTACCCGCCGTCTTGTAGACGTATCACAGGAGGTTATTATCCGCACGGAAGACTGCGGGACTACTGAAGGTATTGACGTATATGAGATCCGCGAGGGCAAGGAAAAGATCGAATCTCTCCAGGAACGTCTTGTCGGAAGGTACCTTGTTGACGATTTCCTTGATGAAAACGGAAATGTTCTCGTTTCAAAGGATAAGCTGATAAATGACGCTGATGCACAGAAGATTATAGCAACAGGCGCACAGACCGTAAAAATTCGCTCTGTTCTTACCTGCTGCGCAAAGCACGGCGTTTGTGCAAAGTGCTATGGTTCTTCGCTTGCAAACGGTAATCCTATTACGATCGGTGAAGCTGTTGGTATCATCGCGGCTCAGTCAATAGGTGAGCCCGGTACGCAGCTGACAATGAGAACGTTCCATACGGGCGGTATCGCTTCGGCTGAAGATATTACGCAGGGTCTTCCGCGTGTTGAGGAACTTTTTGAAAGCCGCCGTCCTAAGTCGAGTGCAATTATCACCAAGATTTCCGGTAAGGCAAGAATTGAGGAAATCAAGAAAACGCGTCATGTTATTGTTACTGCCGATGACGGAACTGAAGAGGCTTATGCAGTTCCTTTTGGTTACAGAATGAAGATTGATGAGGGTGACTACCTCACAGCAGGCGATCCAATTACCGAAGGTTCAATCAACCCGCATGACGTTCTGCTCGTTAAGGGCGAAGAAGCAGTTCAGAACTATATCATCAGCGAAGTTCAGAAGGTTTACCGCTTACAGGGTGTTGATATCAATGATAAGCATATCGAGGTTATTGTCCGTCAGATGATGCGTAAGGTTCGTATTGACGAGCCGGGGGATTCTTATCTGCTTCCCGCTTCGACCATTGACAAGAATGAGCTTGCAAAGATTATCGAGCAGCTTGACGAGAGAAGGGCAAACGGCGAGGATGTTACCTATCCGACCTATTCTCCTGTACTTCTCGGTATTACAAAGGCGGCTCTTGCGACAGACAGCTTCCTTTCGGCAGCTTCCTTCCAGGAAACGACCCGTGTTCTTACCGATGCCGCTATTCATGGCAAGGTTGATCCGCTCCTTGGTCTGAAGGAAAATGTTATTATAGGTAAACTCATTCCTGCCGGAACAGGTATGAATCACCACGAACTTGAGGAAATTTACGAACAAACAAATGAATCGTTTGATAAGATTCCTGAAAATGCATAATATTGCACAAAAATAATAAAAAAAATATATTAAAAATGGCAAAAGCTACAATCTTTTTGGCAAGAAAAGTTTATTGTTGACTTTTGCCATTTTTGTGTGTTATAATAAACATTGTTGTGGGACAATTTTGTCTTGTAACATTATATTATATCAGGAGGTGAGATAATGCCAACCTTTAACCAGCTCGTAAGAAAGGGCAGAGAGGTATCCGAAAAGAAGTCCAAGGCTCCTGCGCTCTTAAAGGGTTTAAATACTCTTAAGAAGGAAGCTACCGACGTTACTGCACCGCAGAAGCGTGGAGTATGCACAGCCGTAAGAACTGCGACCCCTAAGAAGCCGAACTCCGCTATGAGAAAAGTAGCCAGAGTAAGACTTTCCAATGGTTACGAAGTTACTGCCTATATCCCCGGCATCGGACACAAGCTTCAGGAACACTCTGTTGTTCTAATTCGTGGCGGACGTGTTAAGGATTTACCTGGTGTGCGTTACCATATCGTTCGCGGTACGCTCGACGCGCAGGGCGTAGACGGAAGAATGCAGGGAAGATCCAAGTACGGCGCTAAGCGTCCGAAGGCTGGTGCAAAAAAGGCGTAACTTAAACTTGATTTAAGTAGATCAACTGCCGCATTTGGCGGGTATTATATATACCTCTGAATGCACGGCGGGAGGTTGGCGGAGAAATCCGCGACGCTTTCGAGTACCGATGATTTTCATTAGCCGTATGGTATACGGCGCAAAATTATGAAGGAGGGAAGAAAAGTGCCAAGAAGAGGTAACGTGCCGAAGCGTGATGTATTACCGGATCCTATGTACAATTCGGAACTGGTAACAAGACTCATCAATAATATCATGCTCGACGGTAAAAAGGGTGTTGCTCAGAAGATCGTTTACGGTGCATTTGAGATCGTAGGCGAAAAGACAGGCAAGGAACCCCTTGAAGTATTTGAACAGGCGATGGAAAACATCATGCCTCAGTTAGAGGTCAAGGCTCGCCGTGTCGGCGGTGCAACTTACCAGGTTCCTATGGAGGTTCGTCCAGAACGCCGCAGAACTTTAGGTTTAAGATGGATCACCACATACAGCAGAGCCAGAAATGAAAAGACCATGAAAGAAAGACTCGCTAACGAAATCTTAGATGCGTTAAACGGTCAGGGCGGTTCATGCAAGAAGCGTGACGATACTCACAGAATGGCTGAAGCGAACAGAGCGTTCGCTCACTACAAGTGGTAAGCAATAGAACGGAGGAAATATGGCAAGAGATGTAACTCTCGAAATGACCCGTAATATTGGTATCATGGCTCACATTGACGCAGGTAAGACAACTACGACTGAGCGAATCCTTTTCTACACAGGTATCAACCATAAGATTGGTGAAACTCATGACGGAAGTGCGACAATGGACTGGATGGCACAGGAGCAGGAAAGAGGTATCACAATTACCTCTGCCGCTACTACTGCCTACTGGAAGAAGCACAGAATCAATATTATCGATACTCCCGGTCACGTTGACTTCACTGTTGAAGTTGAACGTTCGCTGAGAGTGCTTGACGGTTCCGTTACAGTTTTCTGCGCTAAGGGCGGTGTTGAGCCCCAGTCTGAAACTGTATGGCATCAGGCCGACAAGTATCGCGTTCCGAGAATGGCTTACGTTAACAAGATGGACATCATGGGTGCCGACTTCTATAACGTAGTCAAGATGATGAAGGAACGTTTAAAGACAAATGCAGTTCCGATTCAGCTCCCTATCGGTTCTGAAGACACATTCAGAGGAATTATCGACCTCGTTGAAATGAACGCAGACATCTATTATGATGATCTGGGCAACGATATGAGAGTTGAAGAGATTCCCGAGGATATGAAGGAACTTGCAAACAAGTACAGAGAAGAACTCCTCGAAGCGGTTGCAGAGCAGGACGAGGACATCATGAACAAGTTCCTCGAAGGCGAAGAAATCACCGTTGACGAGATCAAGGCATGTATCAGAAAGGCAACCATCGCTAATGACATGGTTCCCGTAATCTGTGGTACTTCCTACAGAAACAAGGGCGTTCAGAAGCTTCTCGACGCTGTTGTTGACTATATGCCTTCTCCGCTTGATATTCCTGCAATCAAGGGTATTGACCCTGAAACAGGAGAAGAAACCGAAAGACGTGCAGGCGACGATCAGCCGTTCTCCGCACTTGCATTCAAGATTGCAACTGACCCGTTTGTTGGTAAGCTCTGCTTTTTCCGCGTTTATTCCGGTACAGTTGAAGCGGGCGCAAGCGTTCTGAATGCAACAAAGGACAAGAAGGAACGTATGGGTCGTATCCTTCAGATGCACGCAAACCACAGACAGGATCTGGAGATCTGCTACTGCGGCGATATTGCCGCTGCTGTTGGTGTTAAGAACACTACAACAGGCGATACTCTCTGTGATGAAGATCATCCTGTAATTCTTGAGTCTATGGAATTCCCGGATCCCGTTATCGACCTTGCAATCGAGCCTAAGACCAAGGCTGGTCAGGAAAAGATGGCTCTCGCACTTGCAAAGCTTGCAGAAGAAGATCCCACATTCAAGACATGGACAGACCAGGAAACCGGTCAGACCATTATTGCAGGTATGGGCGAACTTCACCTCGAAATTATCGTAGACAGACTTCTCCGTGAGTTCAAGGTTGAAGCAAACGTAGGCGCTCCGCAGGTTGCTTATAAGGAAACGATCACCGCAGCTACCGATGTTGATACAAAGTATGCTCGTCAGTCTGGCGGTAAGGGTCAGTATGGTCACGTTAAACTCCATGTTGAGCCTAACGAATCCGGCAAGGGTTATGAATTTATAAACAGCATCGTCGGCGGTGCTATCCCGAAGGAATATATTCCGGCGGTTGACGCAGGTATTCAGGGCGCTATGCAGTCCGGTGTACTCGCAGGTTACCCCGTTGTTGACCTTAAGGTAACACTTTACGATGGTTCGTTCCATGAAGTCGACTCTTCTGAAATGGCGTTCAAGATTGCCGGTTCTATGGCACTCAAGGAAGCCTGCAAGAAGGCAAGCCCCATTATTCTCGAACCGATTATGAAGGTAGTAGTAATCGTTCCTGAAGAATACATGGGCGATGTTATCGGCGACTTAAGCTCACGCCGCGGTACTATCCAGGGTATGGAAGACAGAAACGGCGTTAAGCAAATCAACGCACTTGTTCCGCTTTCCGAAATGTTCGGTTACTCCAACGACCTGCGTTCAAAGACTCAGGGCCGCGGTCAGTATGTAATGGAGCCTAACAGCTATACTCAGGTTCCGAAGAACATTGCAGAAGGCATTATGAGCAAGAGAAATAAGGAATAATTTTTATAAATTTTTTCAAAAAGCTCTTGTAATTTCTGTAATAATTTGGTACAATAGTATTATCAACCCCAAATCAATTTTAGGAGGATTAAAACAATGGCAAAGGAACATTTTAACCGTACCAAGCCCCATGTAAATATTGGTACAATCGGTCACGTTGACCATGGTAAGACAACAACAACAGCAGCTATCACAAAGTACCTCGCATTAAAGGGTCAGGCTAAGTTCGAAGCATACGATATGATCGATAAGGCTCCCGAAGAGAGAGAACGTGGTATCACAATCAATACCGCTCATGTTGAGTATGAAACTGACAAGCGTCACTACGCTCACGTTGACTGCCCCGGTCATGCTGACTATATCAAGAACATGATCACCGGTGCTGCTCAGATGGACGGCGCTATCCTCGTAGTTGCAGGTACAGACGGTCCTATGGCTCAGACCAAGGAACACATCCTTCTTGCTCACCAGGTAGGCGTTCCTGCTATGGTAGTATTCATCAACAAGTGCGACGACGTTGATGATCCTGAACTTCTCGACCTTGTTGAAATGGATATCCGTGAAGTTCTTACAAACAATGACTTCCCCGGTGATGATGTACCTGTAGTTCGTGGTTCCGCTAAGGTTGCTCTCGACTGCACAAGCACTGATCCTAATGCTCCTGAATATGCTTGCATAAAGGAACTTATGGATGCAGTTGACGAATATATTCCTACTCCTGATCGTAAGGCTGACCAGCCGTTCCTCATGCCTGTAGAAGATACAATGACCATTACAGGTCGTGGTACCGTTGCTACCGGTAGAGTTGAACGTGGTATCTTAAAGACCAACGATACAGTTGAAATCACAGGTCTTACTGACGAACCTAAGCAGACCGTTGTTACTGGTATCGAAATGTTCCGTAAGATTCTTGATTACGCTGAAGCAGGCGACAACATCGGTGCACTTCTCCGTGGTATTCAGAGAAGCGAAATCGAACGTGGTCAGGTTCTTTGCAAGCCCGGTTCCATTCATCCCCACACAAAGTTCTCCGGACAGGTTTACGTTTTAAAGAAGGAAGAAGGCGGACGTCATACACCTTTCTTCTCTAACTACCGTCCTCAGTTCTTCTTCAGAACAACAGACGTTACCGGTGTTATCACTCTTCCTGCTGACAAGGAAATGTGCATCCCCGGCGATAACGTAACAATGGATGTTGAACTCATCACTCCTATCGCTATCGAAGAAGGTCTCCGTTTCGCTATTCGTGAAGGCGGCAGAACTGTTGGTTCCGGCGTTGTAACCAAGATCAACGGCTAATTTTCCGGCATTTATAATAAGTAAATAAACCCATTCGATGAAGTTGGCTCAGGAATCAGAAACCTCTGATTTGTGGCAGACGTTTAGTTTCCCCTCGGATTACGAGGACGATGCTTAAAGCCGACATTTATTATCGAATGGGCTTTATTTTTATTCTCTTGCTGTTCATGTTTCGCGGCTTTATGAAATAATAAATTTTTTGACATTTCGACTTAATAAACCTTGATTTATATCAGGAAATATTGTATAATAGTAAAAATGCCGAAACATTTATAAGGCAGAGAAAGGTAAAACAATGGAACTTAAGAAATATAACGTATGTTTGCTTAATGATTCTTTCCCGCCGCTTATAGACGGCGTAGCCAATGCTGTAATAAACTATGCGACCAATATACAGGCTCATCTTGGCTCGGCTACTGTTGTTACACCGAGCTTTCCGGGTGTTATAGATGATTATGAATTTCCGGTTATACGCTATTCAAGCCTTTCAACTGAGAAAATTTTCGGATACAGAGCAGGTTATCCGTTCAGCAGTTCTACGATAGAAGGATTAAAAGAAAATAAGTTTGACATTATACACAGTCATTGCCCGTTTGCTTCAACCGTTTTGGGGCGAAACCTTCAGGAGAAAAGCAATGCACCTCTTATAATGACTTATCATACAAAATTTGACCAGGATATAAAAAGAATTGTCGAAAATCCGTTGCTTGTTTCTCAGATAACTAAATTTGTTGTACAAAATATGAATACCTGTGATGAAATCTGGACAGTCAGCAAGGGCGCAGGTGAAAATCTGAACAGTCTTGGTTATGAAGGGAACTACATAATCATGCCGAATGGCGTTGATTTTCCGCGTGGACGCGCTGATTCTGACGGTATAGCCGAACTGCGGGCTGATTATGGATTTAAAGATGGAGTACCCGTGTTTATTTTTGTAGGAAGATTGTTCTGGTACAAGGGTCTGCACCTGATTTTCGATTCGCTTAAACAGCTTTCCGACAGGGGTATTGAATATAAGATGCTTGTTGTAGGAGACGGCGGCGACCGCGAGGAGATGGAGAAATATACGCAGGAACTCGGAATATCTGAGTCATGTATTTTTGTCGGAGCGATAAACAGCCGTGAGGAGCTTCGATATTACTATTCCGCAAGCGACTTGTTTCTTTTCCCATCGCTTTATGATACTAACGGTATTGTCGTACGCGAGGCGGCAGCATGCGGTCTTGCGAGCATACTGATTAAGGGCAGCTGTGCAGCTGAGGATTTTACTGATCAGCATAATGCAATTCTTACCGAAAATGATGTTGAGTCGTTCACTGAGGATTTGATTTTTGCTGCGGCTCATATTCCGGAGCTGAAACGTATAGGCGAAAATGCTATGAATGAAGTTTACTTATCATGGGAAAATGCTGTTGAAAGAGCCTATGACAGATATTCGGTTGTAATTGAGAACTGCAAGCGCGGAGTTACCCAAAGACGTGAAACAAAAATGCAGGAGGTACTTTTTTCATCGATTGCTGATATAACCGATTCAATACAGAGGGTAAGGAGCATTACTGCAAACACGAAATCAAAGGGAAGGCGTTTTTCACATGCGATTATCCGCAAAAGTAAGGCAATAAAAGAAAATATCGCTACGAATATTAAGGAACTTACGGATAAAAACGACAAGTGAGAGTCAAGGTAAAAAATGGAACAAAAACTTAATCTTGCGTTGATGATCGACGCGGACAATGTAAGCGCTAAATATATAAAAATAATTTTTGATGAGCTTGATTCCTACGGAACAGTTTCAATTCGCCGCATATACGGTGACTGGTCGAAAAACTACGATTGGAATGAAACTCTTTTGCTTGAATATTCAATTCAGCCGGTGCATCAGTTTGCTTACACAAAAGGCAAGAATGCGACAGATATGACAATGGTTATTGACGCTATGGATATTCTGTATTCGGGCAATGTTGACGGCTTCTGTATTGTTACGAGCGACAGCGATTTCACCAAGCTGGCAATGCGTCTGCGAGAAGACAGGATGTATGTTATAGGAATGGGAGAGGCGAAAACTCCGTCTGCGCTTGTTAAGGCTTGCGACCGTTTTGTACATCTTAATCTTATAGCGGGTGAGGAGTCAAAAAACGAGCAGGGACGCAATAAGCATGAAAACGCGGTAACGTCTGTAGAGCAGATTGAGGAAGCGATAATTGCGTTCATAAATGCCGATGAAACGAATGAGGAGCTTGGGCTGTCGGAGATAGGTTCTCTTCTGAAACAGAAATTCACCGACTTTGACGTGCGAAACTACGGATATTCCCAGCTCAGTGTATTTATACGTGAGAAGTGTCACAGATTGAAGCTTGAAAAAAATATACATGGATACAGCGTGTCGGTAAGCAACGAGGTTGACCTTGAAACAGTAAAGTGCGAGATAGTGGATATAATCGAAAAAAATGGCGGAGTTATACGAAATTTATCGGTTGTTTATGATGAACTGCGCAAAAATCATCGTCATTTTAGTCTGAAAAACTATGGATTCAGCCGCACATCGAGTTTTCTCAGAAGCATTCCTGAACTCGATGTTTCAGAAAATACGGTCAGAATAAAGGCTAGGAAATACAGTAAACATTGATATATTTATGAAAATAAACGGATTTTCGGCGTTTTTAAGCGCGTATTTGTCTATATTGTCAAATGTGCTTAAAGGGCTTGACAAATCCGTTTTTTCTTGTTATAATAAAGAAGCTGTAAACAAAAAAGAGTTTACACATTACGAAAGGAAGGCTTTCGCAATGTCAAAAAATCTTCGCAATACGCTTTTGCTTGATTTGTATGGAATGCTTCTGACGGATAAGCAGCGCGAAACCCTTGAAATGTATTACGAGAACGATTTGTCGCTCGGTGAAATTTCTGCAGAAACGGGAATTACGCGGCAGGGCGTTATGAACTGCATTAAAAATGCGGAAGCAAGGCTTACAGAGCTTGAAGGGCAGCTTGGTCTGGTGAAGCGTCTTTCAGAAATGAGGGATTTTTTGAGAGAACTTGAAGAGGAAATATCGTCTTCGGGAATTTCAGATACAGAAAAATTGAATAAAATCAATAGTATTATCGAAGATATAAAGGAACGCTTATAGAAAGGAGAATCTCAATGGCATTTGAAGGCTTGTCTGAAAAACTCGGCAAGGTTTTTAAAAATCTTCGCGGATATGGAAAGCTCAACGAAAAAACGGTAAATGAAGCAATGCGCGAGGTAAAAATGGCGCTGCTTGAAGCGGATGTAAGCTATAAGGTCGTTAAGGATTTTGTAAAGAATGTGACTGACCGTGCTGTAGGCTCAGAGGTTATGGAAAGCCTTACCCCCGCTCAGCAGGTAATCGACATTGTTCATGATGAGCTTTGCAAGCTTATGGGCGAAACTAATGCCAGAATAGAGTTTCCTTCCAAGCCGCCCTGCGTTATTATGATGTGCGGGCTTCAGGGTGCGGGTAAAACGACGCATTCCGCTAAGCTCGCAAAGTATCTCAAGGGCATGAACAGGCGTCCGCTGCTTGTTGCCTGCGATATTTACCGCCCTGCTGCTATTGACCAGCTGAAAGTCGTCGGCGAAAAGGCAGGCGTAAAGGTTTTTGAAATGGGACAGGAAGATCCCGTGAAAATCGCCCGTGAAAGTATAAGATTCGCAAAAGACAACGGACATGATGTTGTCATTCTTGATACCGCCGGTCGTTTGCATATAGACGAACAGCTCATGGAAGAACTTCAGAATATAAAAGGGGAAGTTCAGCCGAATGAAATATTGCTTGTTGTTGATTCTATGACGGGTCAGGATGCGGTAAATGTAGCTAAGAGCTTTAATGATTTGCTTGATATTACGGGTGTTATTCTTACGAAGCTTGATGGCGATACACGAGGAGGCGCGGCGCTTTCTGTGCTTGCGGTAACAGGCAAGCCTGTTAAATTTGCAGGTATCGGTGAAAAAATTGATGACCTTGAGCAGTTCCATCCCGACCGAATGGCAAACAGAATACTCGGAATGGGCGATATGCTTTCTCTTATTGAAAAGGCTAAGGACAGCTTCGACGAAAAGGAAGCTGAAAAGCTTGCGAAGAAAATGCAGTCCAACAAATTCGATATGAACGATCTGCTGAGTCAGTTTGAACAAATTGAAAAAATGGGCAGTATATCTTCAATTCTGAATATGCTTCCCGGAGTAAGCGGAAAAATAAAGGAAGAAGATATTGACGAGAGAAAAATGCCGCGAACAAAGGCAATCATTCTTTCGATGACCAAAAAAGAACGCGAACGCCCCTCCCTTATTGACGCGAAAAGAAAGCGCAGAATCGCTGCAGGTTCGGGAACGAGGGTCGAGGACGTCAACAATCTGCTGAAGCAGTTTGATATGATGCAAAAAATGATGAAGCAGATGGGTGGAAAGATGAAGAGAGGAAAAATCCCAAGAAATCTGCTCAAAGGTTTGGGCGGAGATATCAACGGTCTTATGTAAGGTATTGCCGCGAAAGCGTAATATACAAAAAATAATTATATGGAGGTGAATTGAAATGGCAGTTAAAATCAGACTTAGAAGAATGGGCGCTAAGAAGGCTCCTTTTTACAGAGTGGTTGTTGCTGATTCCCGCTATCCCAGAGATGGTCGATTTATCGAAGAAATCGGTTACTACGATCCCACCAAGGAACCCGCAGTTGTTAAAATCGACGCTGAAAAGGCTGAACAGTGGATCAAGAACGGTGCACAGCCCACTGATACCGTTAAGAAGCTTTTAAAGAAGTAAGTCGCATAACGAAGCGGAGGCTACAATGAAAGAATTGTTATACGCAATGGTAGGCGAGCTTGTCGAGGATGAATCGGCAGTTGAGATTACCGTTGACGAGCCTAAAGAGGACGGAACAGTCGTGTATCATCTGCACGTTGCTCCGGACGATATGGGCAGAGTAATCGGCAAACAGGGAAGAATCGCTAAAGCGATTCGAACCATTATGCGTGCCGGCGCTGTTAAGCACAGCGAAAAGGTTATGGTTGAAATTGACTGACAGAAAACCGCTCCGCAACATTCTGCGGGACGGTTTTTGTGCCTTTTGAAAAGGAGATATGAAATTGAAAAGAAGAATTTCTGCAGCACTGACTTTGTTTTGCGCAGCTTCAATGCTGCTTTCTGGCTGTAATTCAGCCGGTGATAAATTTTCTGTAACCAAGGGTAACGGAAACGGAGGAAACAGCGGCGCGGTAGCGCTTGAAAAGGGAGATACCTATGCTGTTATTAGCATTGAGGATTACGGCGACATAAAGGTAAAACTTTATCCCGACGAAGTTCCCTACGGTGTAAAGAACTTTATTGAGCTTGCCAATTCTGGATATTACAATGGAAAAAATGTTCACCGCGTTATTGAAGAATTTATGATGCAGGGCGGTTCGCTCAACGGTGACGGAACAGGCGGATCAGCTGCCGACGGAGGCGAATTTGCCTGCGAGATAAACACGGATATGCGCCATTACTATGGTGCTCTTTGCTATGCCAATGCGGGCGGAAGCAATACCTGTCAGTTCTATATTGTTAACAATAAAGAGTCTCAGAGCGATATTTCTTCATTATACAGTCAGTATGCAAATTACTATGAGCAGTATGCTGAAGCGTATAAACAGGAGGCTGAAAAATACGACAAGGGGTCGGAGTATTACAACGCATATATGAGCAGCGGCGAAGCTTATACCAATATGGCAAGAGGTGCGAGTGCGATGTCCGAAACGCTTACAGATGAAATCTCTGCAAAATATGCCGAGGTAGGCGGCGTGCCGTTTCTCGACGGCGGATATACCGTTTTCGGTCAGACGGTAGAGGGCTTTGAGGTGATTGACGCAATTTCCAAGGTCGAGACCGAACTTGGAAGCGACGGTGCAGAAAGTAAGCCCGTAGATGACATTATCATATCGTCTGTTGCGATTTATACTGTTGAATAATTTTTGTGATTTTTTACAAAAAGGCTTGAAACTTCCCGCATAATCATGTATAATATAAAATGTATTGCTGTACATCTTTATTAAGGCGAGGCTGCGTTTGCGACTAGCTTTTGCCCTGAATCAGAGGCTTTTTATTATGGAAAAACTTGATTTGTCGGCGGCGCTTATGTGCTGTTCGGCATATAAAAATGACCCGCTGATACATGATTTTTGCGGGATTTTTTGTGACAGCTGTGACGCAGCCTTGCGTTCATATTCGGCTGTTTGTGAACGTTTACTTTCACAGGACCTGACGTTTAGCGATTATATTTTCTTTCTTGCGGCAGGCAGCGAGAACCCCCTTATAAATGCATATATCAAATCAAAATCGGAAATTTTGTATAAGTCAATTTCTTACGATATAGCCGTTCTGGCTGAGATTGCTTCAAAAACACCGCAGGAGCTTTCGGGATTTATACGCGATCGTTTTCCGGAGACTTCCGAGCTTAATTTCCCTGAGTTTGAAACGGGAAATACCGCAATAACAACTGAAAGTGTAATCTCATATGCGGAGCGCTTCGGAAGCCGCAAATTTGCTGAAAATAAGGCGTTCAGCTTTGAAGACGGGGAGCTTATACCCGTTTGCAAACCTGACCCGATACGTCTTTCCGATCTCAAAAATTATCGGGTTCAGCGCGAAAAGATAATTGATAACACACTGTGCTTTTTAAATGGAAAAAAAGCGCATAACGCGCTGCTTTACGGCGACCGCGGAACAGGAAAATCCAGTACGGTAAAGGCGCTTGTAAATCAGTATCCGACTCTGCGAATTATTCAGATACCAAAGCGCGAAATACTGAATATTTGTCGTGTTTATGCCCTTGTGGAGAACAATCCCCTTAAATTTATTTTGTTTATAGATGATATAACATTTAGTGAAAACGACGAGGGATACAGCTTTCTTAAGCAGGTGCTTGAAGGCTCGGTTGTTGCTATGCCTGATAACTGCATTTTATATGCAACAACAAATCGCCGTCATATTCTCAAAGAAACGGTTTCCGAGCGCAGCGGGGATGAAATGCATGCTGCGGACGCGCGTGATGAAAATATGTCGCTTGCCGACCGTTTCGGACTTTACATAACTTTCAGCACACCCGCAAAAAGCGAATTTCTTGATATTGTTCACCAGATTGCAGCGGACCGAGGCATTGAACTTTCTGAGGATAAGCTGGATATGGCTGCCGAGCGTTTTGCGCTTAAAAAGTGCGGACGTTCTCCGAGAACCGCACGTCAGTTCGTGGATATGCTCCAGTCGCGCCTTGAGCTGGGGCTTGATTATGAAAATCTTTAAGGAGGGCGTTTGTTTGAAGAAAATACTTGCTTTTTTTACTGCTTGCTGTATTATGCTTTGCGGTTGTAAAAATAGCGATCCGCAGTCGGATGATATTCCCGACGCTCTGCCTGTTATGGTTACGACATCGCCCGAAAACGGCGAACCATCGCCGTATCCCGTTACTGTAAATGATACGGTCATAAGATCGTCTCCTCAGAAAACTGTCTGTCTTTCGCCTTATCTTACCGAAATTCTCTTTGAAATGGGTTACGGTGAAACGCTTGTCGGAAGGGGCAGCTATTGCGATTATCCTGAAAACGCGTCTGAAGTTGTCGATGTAGGAAAGCCCACCAAGCCTGATCTGGCTAAAATAATTGAGCTGAAGCCCGATATACTGCTGACGGCCACTGCCATTCCCACGAAGGACATTTATCGCCTTGAAGATGCGGGGATAACAACAGTGTACATTCCTAATCCTGATTCGATAGATAAATTCAATAAGATATACTGCGCCGTCGGTCTGATATATGAGGGTCTGTTTGACGGCGAAAATGTCGGAAATGCGGCTTTTTCGGATATTTACGATGCTTTTAATTCAGTTGAAAAAAGCGAAGAAAGATTTATTTACATAACTGAGGGACTCAGTGTTGCCGGCGGAGATACTTTTGAAAGCTCGGTTTTATCTCTTTTTGGGAAAAATACTGCCGAGGAGGGGAAAGAATACTCTTTCAACAAAGAATTTCTTTATGATTTACAGCCTGAATATATTTTTGTTAATAATATCTACACTATTGAAGATTTGCTTGCCGATGAGGTTTTAGGTAGGCTTACCGCCATTCAGAACGGTGCTGTTACTTTTATTGACAACACGTATTTTGAACGTCCGTCAGGGCGAATAACCGAGCTTATTGATTCTCTTAAATCGGGAATCGGACAGTAAGCGGAAAGGTACGGAAATGAAACTAAACTCTGTGAAACTGCCGCATTTCTGCGGTGCTGCCGAGATAGCATCGGTTGAAATCCCGCTGCCGAAAAAGGTTATCATAAGTATGTCGCAGCATGGTGGAGTTCCATGCACGCCGCTTGTAAAGCCGGGCGACCGAGTTAAGACAGGTCAGCTCATCGGTTCAAGCGACGCGGTCATTTCTGCCCCGGTACATTCTAGCGTAACCGGCACTGTGATCGAAATAACCGACATTCTGAATGTTTTCGGCAAGTGGAATAAGGCGATCGTTATCGAAACCGACTATAAACAGGAAATGTCGGAAGAAATTTCAAAGCCTGTTATAAACAGCCGCGAGGATTTCATTGAAGCGGTGAAGAAAAGCGGTTCTGTCGGACTTGGCGGAGCGGGTTTTCCTACTTATGTAAAAATGAATTTTCCGAAGGAAACGGTCGTCGATACGCTTGTTGTAAACGGCGCTGAATGTGAGCCGTACATAAATTCCGACTACCGTGCATTCATGGAGGACGGGGAGAAGATTGCGGCGGGAATACGCAAAATAATGGATTATCTTGACCTGAAACAGGCGTTTATCGGCATTGAAGCAGATAAGCCTGCGGCAATCAGAAGGATGACAGAATTGACCGCTTCCGACGCGAATATCACAGTTTCAAGACTGCCGTCTGTTTATCCGCAGGGCGCTGAAAAAGTGCTTATTTATAACACGACAGGCAGAGTTGTAAAAGCGGGGCAGCTTCCCGCTTCGGCAGGCTGTCTTGTAATGAACTGCTCGACTATCGCGTTTATAAATGACTATCTCTTGACGGGAATCCCGCTTATAAAACGCCGTATTACTGTTGACGGACCTATTGTAAACAAGCCTATGAACCTTATTGTACCAATAGGAACGCCTGTTTCCGATATTCTTGCGGCGGCGAACGTTCGCAAGCAGCCTGACCGTGTTCTGCTCGGCGGACCGATGATGGGAACGTGCATTTACGATGCGCAGACTCCTATTTTAAAGACAAATAATGCGGTGCTTTTGTTTGCAGATACTGCTGTAAACAAGACGACCGCCTGCATACGCTGCGGCAGGTGCGTTCGCGCCTGTTCAATGGGGCTTATGCCGACCGAACTTGAACACGCCTACGACGCGCGAGACGCAGCTTTGCTTGAAAAGCTTAATGTCAATCTTTGCATGAACTGCGGCGCCTGTACCTATGTCTGTCCGGCGCGGCGCAGTCTTTCGGAGAAAAATCAGCTCGCAAAATTGTTTTTGCGGGAAAATAAAAGCTGAAGTGGGGAGGAAAGAAAATGAACAGCTATCTTATTGAGCCTTCGCCGCATATCCGGAGCACAATGACGACCCAGAAGGTCATGCTTCACGTTATCATTGCGCTATGCCCTGCCGTTATCGCGGGAACGGTGATTTTCGGACTGCGCGCGCTTTTGCTTTGCGTTCTCTGCCCGACTTTCTGCGTGCTTTCCGAAATGATATTCAACAAAATAACCAAAAGACCGCAGACGATATATGATTTGTCTGCTATTGTTACGGGAATTTTGCTTGCGCTGAATTTGCCTGTAACTCTTCCGATTTACATGGCTGCGATAGGCTCTGTTGTAGCAATAGTGATCGTCAAGCAGTTTTTCGGAGGCATAGGTCAGAACTTTGCCAACCCAGCAATAACCGCGAGAATTGTTCTTATGCTTTCGTTCACTTCATATATGACTACATGGGTGAAGCCGTTCTGGTACACCGAGGGCGCAGCCGACGCCGTGACAACGGCTACTCCTCTTGCAATGGAAAGCGGTCTGCCGTCGTATCTGGATATGTTTCTCGGTTTGCGCGGCGGCTGTATAGGTGAAACCTGCGCGGCAGCGCTTCTGCTCGGCGGAATTTATCTAACGATCCTCGGTATAATCAACCCGATAACGCCCGTCGTTTTTGTCGGAACCGTAGGAATTTGCACATGGTTTGCGGGCGGCGACGTACTTATGGAAATTTTGTCGGGCGGACTTCTCCTCGGTGCGATATTCATGGCTACCGACTACGCTACAACGCCGATAACATGGAAGGGAAAGCTTATATTCGCAATAGGCTGCGGACTTATAACCGTTGTAATAAGAAATTTCGGAACATATCCCGAAGGTGTTTCATACTCCATACTTATTATGAACATTCTTACTCCTCAGATTGACAAAATTACCAAGCCGAAGCCTTTCGGAGTTAAAAAGGAGGCAAAGCAGAAATGTTGAAATACATAAAGCCTGTTATTGTCCTCGCTCTTATCACAACGGTAATTTCCACGCTTCTTATTGCGACTTATAACCTAACATACAAGGACACTTCAGGCATAATCACCGAAGATATGCTTGTTCAGTGCAAAAGGCTGGCAGGAGAGGGGGATTACAGCGTTGTTACCGACATAAATGTTCAGCTCCCCGAATCGATCAGAAAGGTCATTACAAATCAGAACGGCGATATTCTTTTTGAAATTGTCGCAAACGGCTACAACAAAGGCGGTCTTGACCTGCTTATTTATATGAATAGCGACGGTTCTATCGGCGGGACGTCAGTAATTTCAATTTCCGAAACTCCCGGTTTGGGAACAAAGGTCAATGATCCGGAATTTTTGGATAAATTTTGCGGAATCAGCGAAAAGGCAATAATTGTCAAGCAGGAGCCTGCTTCCGAAAATGAAGTTCAGGCTGTCACGAGCGCGACATATTCGTCAAAGGGCGTTGCGTCGGCTGTAAATGACGCGATCGAGGCTTACAAAAGCATGGAGGTGTCGAAATGAGCTACATGAAAGAGTTCACCAAGGGGCTTATCAAGGAAAATCCGAACCTTGTAATGCTGCTCGGTATGTGTCCGACCCTTGCCGTTACAACGATGGCTGAAAACGGATTAGGAATGGGGCTTGCGACAACGTTTGTTCTTGTCTGTTCCAACCTTGTTATTTCTCTGCTCAAAAAAGTGATACCTAGCACGGTTCGATTGCCTTGTTTTATCGTAATTATTGCGGGTTTTGTTACATTTGTAAGTCTGCTGCTGGACGCATTTTTACCCAGCCTTGCAAACAGTCTCGGCGTTTTTCTGAGCCTTATCACGGTAAACTGTATCATTCTCGGACGCGCGGAGATGTTCGCGTGCAAGAATAAGGTTCTTCCGTCCGTGCTTGACGGTCTCGGAATGGGTCTCGGATTTACCTGCTCGCTGATTATTGTCGGTTCAATACGTGAAATTCTCGGCACTGGAAAATGGTTCGGAATTACGATTCTTCCTGATTTTGTTGAACCTATGACCCTGTTCATTTTGCCTGCGGGCGGATTTTTCACGCTCGGCTGCGTTATTGCTATTGTAGGAAAATTGAGCAGGAAAAAGCCGAAAACGGTCGGCTGCGACGGCTGTCCCGGAAGAGCTTTCTGCAAACACGCCGAAAAGGAGGAAAGCGAAAATGGAGCTTGCTAAGAACCTGATGATAATTCTGATTACGGGGATACTTACCGAGAACTTCATTCTCTGCAAGTTTTACGGAATATGTCCGTTCCTTGGCGTTTCAAAAACATTTTCGGGCGCGGCGGGAATGGGTCTTGCCGTAACGTTTGTCATGGTCGGTGCGACGGCGGTTACATATCCGATTTATTATGGGATTCTCGTCCCGCTCAACATTACATATCTTAACACGATTTGTTTTATACTTATTATTGCCTCATTTGTTCAGGTTGTTGAAATGGTGCTGAAAAAATTCGTTCCGCCTTTATACAAGGCGCTCGGCGTATATCTTCCGCTTATTACAACAAACTGCGCGGTCCTCGGCGTAACTATCATCAATATCGAGTCGGAATACAGCTTTATTGAAGCGCTTACCAATGCTTTTGCGGGCGGGCTGGGTTTTTTGCTTGTAATGATTATTTTTTCAGGCGTTCGCGGGAGAATTGAGAAGTGCAACGTTCCCGCGGCTCTTTCGGGAACTCCTATAACATTGATAGCTGCGTCTATTACGTCGCTTTCATTTGTTGGATTCGGCGGAATTGTTGATGGAATTTTCGGCGGTTGAGCTGAAATAATTATTAGAAAGGACAAAACGTATGGAACAGTATGTGCTGCCGATTTTGTTTTTCCTGCTTCTGGGCGCGGCTGCCGGAGTTCTTCTGACGGTTGCGTCAAAGCTGCTGTTTGTAAAAAACGATGAAACTGTTGAAAAAATAACCGAAGCGCTTCCCGGTGCAAACTGCGGCGGGTGCGGCTTTTCGGGCTGCGAGGGGTATGCCAATGCCGTTGCAAAAGGCGAGGCTGCGCCGAATTTATGTAAGCCCGGCGGCGCGCCCGTAACAATAGCCCTGAGTGAAATAATGGGCGTTGCGGCGCAGGTTCAGGAACGCGAATACGCCTATGTAAAGTGCAATGGAAATTGCGAAGCAACCGAGGATAAATTCGTTTACATAGGTACGGGAAGTTGCGCTGCCGTTGAGAAATTCTATAATGGAAAAGGGAAGTGCACATCGGGCTGTCATGGACTCGGAGATTGTGTTAAAGTATGTGAAAATAATGCAATCTGTATAAAAAACGGAGTCGCGGTTATAAATCCTGAGCTTTGCGCTGCCTGCGGAAAGTGCGTTAAGGCTTGTCCGAACAAGCTAATTTCCTTAGTAGGTGAAAGCCAGAAATTTATTGTTCGCTGTTCGTCGGCTGACCCCGGAAAAATTACTCGCGCAGCGTGCAAAAACGGCTGTATAGGCTGCGGTATCTGCGCTAAGAAATGTCCTGTCGGAGCGATTTCTGTAAGCGCAAACCACGCGGTGATTGACGCGGGAAAATGTACGGGCTGCGGCGTCTGCGCTGAGGTCTGTCCAATGAAATGCATTGCAAATTTAGCAAAGTAAGTTCGGTGAGAACAGGGAGGTTCGCTATATGCGCCGATGGCTTTCGGCTGTTGCCGAGCATTTTGAGAATATAAAAAATATCCTTGCGCAAAATGCAGTAAAGGAGCTTCTTGCGGATGATGACTGTGCCGAAAGACTTCTGGACAGCTATATTCTGAAAAAAAACAGCCGAAGAGTATACACATTTACTGCATTTCAGCTGTTTATCGGGATTTTTGGCTTTGTTTTCGGATTTCTTTTTGCAGGAAAGCCCGATTCCGGGCTGATTTTTTCGGCAGTCGGTTCGCTTATCCATATCGCATCCGCAGTTGTTTTCTTTTCTGCGTACAGCCACGAGCTGAGTCAAAGGAAGCAGGACGAAGAACGCATGAAAGCTATGCTGCGTATTTACTGGGGTGCGTTCATATTCGGTGGAATGATGAACATAGTCGGCGAATATCAGACATCGCATACAGTATACTGGTTTTTGATATACCTTATTCTAGTGCAGTTTGTACCGATTTTCCATGTTATCGGAGCGGCGGTGAGCGGTGCAGTATTCCTTATTCCTGCAATAATTTTTGGCATCCTTGAGCATTGCGGCTTAATATATTACGTGTTGCTTGTGCTTGCAGCCGCGTTCTGGATATGGGGCTTTGCGCTGAAGTATAACTGCTATGCAGGAATGTGGATCAACAGACGCAGACTTGATACGGTTGAGGAACGATGTCTTCGCATTTCGCATACTGATTCACTTACGGGTATGCTGAACAAAGCAGGTTTGTCAGAGAAATTCCGTGAAAGATATTCCTCGTCGAATGAAAACCGCAAGGTTGCCGTTATTCTTATAGATGTTGATAACTTCAGAAGATATAATCACAGCTTCGGTTATGATAAAAGCGACGAATGTCTGTATACTATATGTAACTGTATAAGGATTATGGCAAAGCCTGTCACGGATATTGTTTCGCGGTTTGGCGGAGATGATTTTGTTCTTATTATTGAGGATAAGACTGAGGTTGAAGTGTTGAGTTTTGCCGAGCAGCTGCGTGAAGCAGTAGAAAGAATGGCTCTTCCTGCCGGAGAGGGCAGAATTGTTACCATAAGCATAGGAATTTCGGAAATTCGTGTTCTTGACGGAAAAGCAACATATTCTGAGCTGCTTAATGAGGCAGATTTACAGCTTATGATTGCCAAGCATAACGGAAAGAATTGTATCGGATACCGCAGTAAACCGTTTATTCATGAGCTTCGTCGGAAAGTACAGTAATTGTTCATAAAACGAAAAGCATGAACGGACAGTCTATGCAAACTGTGAAACCCTTATTACAAAAATTATAAGAAAATCGGTACAATTTTTGTCAGATTACCGATTGAAATTTGTGCGCAGATTCTGTATAATTAAAATATATTTTATAGAAAGCGAGATTGGTATGTATCAGGATTTAATCGATTCAATCGGCTTCCTTGCAAAGTACGACCCGGAGGTTTCCGAGGCAATGGCAGGAGAGCTGAAACGGCAGCAGCGCAATCTTGAACTGATTGCGAGTGAAAACATTGTTTCTCCCGCAGTTATGGCGGCAATGGGCAGCGTTCTTACAAATAAGTACGCCGAAGGTTATCCGGGCAAGCGTTATTACGGCGGATGCGAGTGCGTAGATATTGTAGAGAATATTGCTATAGAACGAGCTAAAAAGCTGTTCGGCTGCAATTTTGTAAATGTTCAGCCGCACTCCGGAGCACAGGCCAACACAGCCGTTTACTTTGCGCTTCTTAATCCGGGCGACACGGTCCTCGGTATGAGTTTGGCTCACGGCGGTCACCTAACGCACGGTTCTCCTGTAAACATTTCCGGCAAGTACTTTAACTTTATTCCTTATGGATTAAGTGACGAAACAGGCATGATCGACTATGACGAGGTAAAGAAGCTCGCTGAAGAAAACAAGCCGAAGATGATCGTTGCGGGTGCCAGTGCATATCCTAGAAAAATTGATTTTGAAAAGCTTTCAGAAATCGCAAAGAGCGTCGGTGCGTATCTGATGGTAGATATGGCGCACATTGCAGGTCTTGTTGCGGCGGGTGAGCATCTTTCGCCTGTTCCTTATGCCGATATCGTTACAACAACTACACACAAAACTCTTCGCGGTCCCCGCGGCGGTATGATAATGACCAATGACGAGGAGCTTGCAAAGAAGGTAAATAAAGCGGTATTTCCGGGAACACAGGGCGGTCCGCTTATGCACGTTATTGCGGGTAAGGCCGTCTGCTTCGCGGAAGCGCTCAAGCCTGAATTTAAGGCTTACGGCAAGCAGATCGTAAGAAATGCGGCTGTTTTGGCTGACTCACTGCTTGAAAAGGGCTTTAATCTTGTTTCCGGAGGTACCGACAATCACCTTATGCTGGTTGATTTACAGCCGTTCAGCATTACCGGCAAGGAACTTGAGAAGAAGCTTGACGAAGTTTATATCACAGTAAATAAGAATGCTATTCCGAATGATCCTCAGAGTCCGTTTATTACAAGCGGTGTGCGTATCGGTACGCCTGCGGTTACAACAAGAGGTCTTGTTGAGGATGACATGAAGATAATTGCGGAATGCATTTATCTTGCGGCTAAGGACTTTGAAAATTCAAAAGACAAGATCAGGGAAGCTGTTACGGAAATTTGCAAGAAAAATCCTTTATACGAATAAAATTTCAATTTAAAAGGAGTATATGGAATGACAAAAGCAAGTGAAGCTGTAATAAACGCACAGGATGCGGTTGCACCTCTTGGCGTAATCGCAATGGACGGAGCTAAAGAGCTTGGTGAAAAGATTAATAATTACCTTGTTGAATGGTCGCAAAACAGCGGTATGAATGTTGATTCTTATCTGATTGAAACTGAGTGTCCGCGTTTTTCTTCCGGTGACGGTAAGGGTATTATCAAGAAATCTATTCGCGGTGACGATATTTATATTATCGTTGATGTAGGAAATTACAGCTGCTCTTATAAAATGTTCGGCAAGGAAAATGCGATGTCGCCCGATGATCATTTTCAGGATCTAAAGCGTCTGATTCAGGCTATGAGCGGTAAGGCGCACCGTATAAATGTCATTATGCCTATTCTTTACGGTGGACGCCAGCACAGAAGAAATTACCGTGAGTCTCTCGACTGCGCGGTTGCTCTTCAGGAGCTTCAGGCTATGTCTGTAGAGAATGTTATTTGTTTTGACGCTCATGATGCAAGAGTATGCAATGCAATTCCGCTCATGGGATTTGACAATGTTATGCCGTCCTATCAGGTTCTCAAAACAATGTTCAAGAATGTAAAAGATCTGAACATTACGCCTAAGACGTTTATGGTCGTGAGCCCCGATGAAGGTGCAATGCATCGTAATATGTACTATGCTTCCGTACTTGGCGTTGACCTTGGTATGTTCTACAAGCGCCGCGATTATTCCAGAATTATAAACGGCAGAAACCCTATCGTTGCTCACGAATATCTCGGAAATTCCGTTGAGGGAATGGATGTTTTCATCTCTGATGATATAATTTCTTCCGGAGATTCGATGCTTGATATTGCTTATGAGCTTAAAAAGCGCAAGGCAAAGCGTATCATTGCATATGCAACTTATCCTATTTTTACAAATGGTCTTGCAAAGTTTGATGAAGCATATGAAAACGGCATTATAGACTACGTTCTTGGTACGAATCTTACATACAGAACTCCGGAGCTTCTGAAGCGTGAGTGGTTCTATGAGGTTGATATTTCAAAGTACATCGCTTACCTTATAGTTGCTTTGAACCATGATATTTCAACAAGCATGGTGATTGACCCTCACAGCAAGATTGATACTCTGCTTGCAAAGTACAATGTAAAGGGTGCATTGAAAAACTGATTGTTCATGTTTTGTTAAATACGAACAAATAACATCAACAGCATAAAACCGCACTGCTTGATAACAAGTGTGCGGTTTTGCTTTGTATGAAAGGATTGATATTATGCCGCTTGCGGACGCGATTCGTCCCGCTTTGCTTGATGATGTAGTTGGGCAGAAGCATATTTTAGGGCAAGGAAAACCTCTTCGTAAAATAATTGAGGGCGGAAAGATACCGAATATGATTTTCTATGGTCCGTCCGGCGTGGGAAAGACTACGGTTGCAAATATTATTGCTGGCAGGACAGAAATGAATCTGTATAAGCTGAATGGAACAAGCTGTTCGACTGCAGATATTAAAGGCGTAATTTCCGACAGAGGAAAATTTGGATTTGGCGGCGGAGCTTTGCTTTATCTTGATGAGATTCAGTACCTGAACAAGCGTCAACAGCAGAGTCTGCTTGAATATATTGAGAACGGTGATATAACGCTGATAGCTTCTACAACGGAAAATCCGTATTTTTACATATACAATGCTATTTTATCCCGTTCTACCGTTTTTGAGTTCAAGCCTGTTTCAAAAAATGATATAGTTCCCGCAATAGCGCGTGCGTTTAGGCTTGGTGAGGAAACTACAAATCGGAATTATGATATTGAGGATGGCGTAATTGAGCATATTGCGCTCGGCTGCGGCGGAGATGTCAGAAAAGCCATAAACACTGTTGAATTATGCATGCTTTCAGCTGACAACGATTTGGTTAGCCTTGAGCTTGCCCGTGAACTTACACAAAAAAGCTCAATGAAATATGACCGTGGCGGCGACCAGCATTACGATATTCTTTCTGCTTTTCAAAAGTCAATACGCGGTTCGGATGAAAATGCAGCGCTTCATTACTTATCACGTCTTATAGTAGCGGGAGATTTGCCGTCTATATGCAGACGGCTGCTTGTTATCGCTTCGGAAGACATAGGTTTGGCATTCCCAAATGCTGTTCCTATAGTAAAGGCGTGTGTTGACAGTGCATTGCAGCTCGGATTTCCAGAAGCGCGGATACCGCTTGCCGAAGCTGTTGTTCTGCTCGCAACATCACCCAAATCAAACAGTGCATATCTTGCTATAAATAAAGCTATTGAGGATGTTGAAAAAGGAAAAACAGGTGATATACCTCGCCATCTTCAGAATGTTCATTACGACGGCGAGGGTGCTGCTGTAAAGGGTCAGAATTATCTGTATCCTCACGATTATCCAAACCATTATGTTAAGCAGCAATATCTGCCGGATGAAATCAAAGACAGGGTTTATTATGAATTTGGCGATAATAAGTTGGAGCAGGCTGCTGCTGAATACCGTAGCCGCATAAAAGATTCCTAGCTTAATGCTTAAAATCAGTTCGTATAACTTTTTCGCTTATAGGTGTAGAATACGTCCAGCTGTCAATATGGTCTGCTTCTTCAGCATAACAGAAGGGAAGAGGCTCCTGAGTATCTCTGGGAGGAAAACGGTCAACAATTATAAGCTTTATCTTCATTTTTTCCGGTATAATAGCCTTGACATATACGCTTACTATATTTCCGGCGAAAACGCCGTCTTTAAGCTCTGCGAGTCCCGCGAGATTAGGAGTAAGTTCAACAAAAATCCCATAACTCTCAACTGAACGCACTATACCTGTCACGGTTTCGCCTATAGAAAATTTCTCTGCGTTTTCTGCCCATGAGCCGAGCAATTCTTTATGGGAAAGCGTTATTTTACCATTGTCGATGCTTTTTATTACGCCTTTAATGTTCTGACCGACATAAAAGCGGTCTTTTGGGTGTGCGATGCGTGAAATTGAAATCATGTCTATCGGAATAAGCGAGGGGATTCCGCAGCCTATATCAACAAATGCGCCAAATTGCTCCATGTGCGTGATTTTTGCCGGTATAATATCCCCGCAGCAAAATTTACTTATATATTTTTCAAAGCACTCCGCCTGCGCGGCTCGGCGAGAAAGGACAATACTACTGCCTACGCTTATTATTTTAAAACAAATCGGTTTATTTACACGTGAAATCAATGCAATATCGCGTGTTGTACCGTCAGAGATTCCGATTGCTCCTTCCTCACGCGGAATGGTTCCCCTGGCAAAACCGAAGTCGATGATCAGATTGTGCATACTGTCGCAAAGTGTGCACACAGCTTCGACTATTGCATTTTGACGCATTGCTTCTTCAAGTCCATCTGGCGAACTTATATAACGTTTATTTGTCATAGTATGTAATAATTCGCCTTCCGGCAGGTATTCTGTCATTTGTCTGTACCAATCCTTTCTTTTTTCGATACTTAAAACTTTTCTTTAAATAAGTATGAACAGGCAAGGATGGTTATGACTTGTAAAAGAAATAAAATAAAGAAAAATCCCTATTGACATAGCAGCCAATAGGGATCCTTTTTACTTTTTGTTCATATTATTTTATAACACGAACGCTTATTACATCGTCAATAGCAGTCATCTTATCCGCAATGCCATCAGAATGGCCCTTGATATCAAGAACTGTGTAAGCCATATCCTTCTTGGACCTGCTTAACATATTTTCAATGTTTACACCGGCAGATGCTGCAACGGCAGTAACCTTGGATATAAGCCCTTCAACGTTCTTGTGGATAATGCAGATCTTTGCGTCGCCGGTTTTTGCAACCTGAACATTAGGCAGATTTACACTGTTGATAATATCACCGTTTTCGAGGTAAGCTTTAACTTCGTTTACAGCCATTATTGCGCAGTTATCTTCACTTTCGGGGGTAGAAGCGCCAAGATGAGGAATTGCAACTACGCCTTCAACACCGATAAGATCATCTGTTACAAAGTCTGTGACATAAGCAGCCATGCCGCCGTTTGCAAGCGCGTCTATAATAGCCTTGCTGTCAACCAAATCGACTCTTGCGAAGTTGAGAATGCGAACGCTCTTCTTCATTGTTGCAATTGTTTCCGCATTGATCATGCCCTTTGTTTCGGGTGTTGCAGGAGCGTGAAGAGTAATATAATCGCAGTTTTCAAAAATTTCCTTGTTGCTCTTTACATAGTGAATACCGGCAGAAAGACGGAGCGCACCGTCAACAGAAAGGAACGGGTCTGCGCCGTAAACTTCCATGCCAAGTGCGGCAGCAGCGTTCGCTACAAGCGCGCCGATAGCGCCAAGACCGATAACGCCAAGCTTCTTTCCCTTGATTTCGGGACCTGCAAACTGGCTCTTGCCTTTTTCAACCAGCTTGCCGACTTCGTCGCCCTTGCCCTTTAAAGTTTTTATCCATTCTGTGGCAGGAACGATCTTTCTGCTTGAAAGAAATAATCCTGCGAGAACCAGCTCCTTAACAGCATTTGCATTTGCACCGGGAGTATTGAAAACAACAATGCCCTTTTCGGAACACTTGTCAATCGGAATATTATTTACTCCGGCACCCGCTCTTGCGATTGCGAGCAGATTATCGCCGAGCTCCATTTCATGCATAGATGCAGACCTTACAAGAATCGCATCCGGGTTAGTCATATCTTCGCCGAAAGCATATGCAGACTTATCCAAAAGGTCTGTTCCGCAGGCGGCAATCTTATTTAGTGTCAATACGTTGTACATTACCGTTTACTCCTTTTATTTAAGATTATCAGCTGTTTTCAGCCTCAAACTTTTTCATGAATTCAACCAGCTTTTCAACGCCTTCTATAGGCATAGCGTTGTAAATTGAAGCTCTCATACCGCCGACTGTGCGGTGTCCCTTTAAGTTTTCAAAGCCTGCGGCTTTAGATTCCTTAATGAATTTTGCGTCGAGTTCTTCGTTGCCTGTAATAAAAGGAACGTTCATAAGAGAACGGTCTTCCGGTCTTACAGTACCTTTGAACAGCTTGCTCTGGTCAAGGAAGTCATAAAGAATTTTAGCCTTCTTCTCGTTGTGAGCCTTCATAGCCTCTAAGCCGCCCATTTTCTTTATCCACTTGAATACCTTACCGCAGATATAAATGCCATAGCAGGGAGGGGTGTTGTAAAGCGAATCAGCATCTGCCTGGGTTTTCCACTTGAGCATTGTGGGAGTTCCGGGGAGAACATCGTCTGTAATTAGATCCTCACGGATTATTGCGATAACAACGCCGGCAGGACCGATATTTTTCTGAACGCCGCCGTAGATTACACCATATTTTGTAACATCGACTGGCTCGGAAAGAAAGCATGAAGAAACATCGGCAACGAGCGTTTTTCCCTTTGTGTTTGGAAGGGTTTTGAACTTTGTGCCGTAAATTGTGTTGTTTTCACAGATGTAAACATAGTCTGCATCCTCGGGAATATCAAGGTCGGAGCAGTCCGGAATATAGGAGAAGGTCTTATCTGCGGAAGAAGCTACCGCTATAGCTTCGCCGTAAATCTGAGCTTCCTGATATGCTTTTTTAGCCCATTGACCTGTAATGATATAAGCAGCCTTTTTGTTCTTCATCATGTTCATAGGAACTTCTGCAAAGAACTGGGAAGCTCCTCCCTGAAGGAAAAGGACCTTGTAGTTGTCGGGAATGTTCATCAGTTCTCTGATATCTTTTTCTGCTTCCTTTATGATAGCGTCATAAGCCTTTGAACGATGAGACATTTCCATTACGGACATGCCTGTTCCTTTGTAATCTAGCATTTCGTCTGCCGCTTCCTTGAGAACCTCCTCAGGTAAAACAGCGGGACCTGCGCTGAAGTTGTAAACTCTCATGATAGACCTCCTAAAGATGTTGAATATAAAATTTATTTGTGCCGTAGAACAGTATACATCAATTATTATAGAATATTAACGGGCTAAAGTCAATAGGAAAATGAAAATTTTGTTAAATTTTGCAAAGTGAAATTTCAGGAAACCTTAATTCTTTTAATTCTTTCCTTTGTTAATGTTTCTTCGTTTTCAGCGCGTCCGCACCTGGGGCAGCGGTCGCCGATTATACCGGTGTAGCAGCATACGGGATCGCGGTCAACAGGATGATTTATAGAACCGTATCCTATTCCTTCTTCCTTCATGCAGCGTATAACCTGCTCAAAAGCGTCAAGGTTATTTACCGGGTCACCGTCAAGCTCAACATAGCTGATATGTCCCGCATTTGTAAGCGCATGATACGGCGCTTCAAGATGGATCTTCTGATATGCGGACATATGATAATAAACAGGAATATGGAACGAGTTGGTATAATAATCACGGTCTGTAATGCCTTTGATCTCGCCGAAAAGCTTCTTGTCAATGCGAACAAAGCGCCCTGAAAGACCTTCTGCGGGCGTTGCAAGGAGAGAGAAATTAAGACCTGTTTTTTCGGTTTCTTCATCAAGTCTTGCTCTCATTCTTCCGATTATTTTAAGCCCAAGCTCCTGAGCCTGTTCACTTTCACCGTGATGCACGCCGATAAGCGCCTTAAGACACTCTGCAAGTCCGATGAAGCCCATAGAGAGAGTACCATGCTTTAAAATTTCACCAACGCAGTCGTCGGGACCAAGTTTGTCGGAGTCAATCCAAATGCCTTGCCCCATAAGGAACGGGTAATTCTTGACCTTTTTCTGCGCCTGAATTTTATAGCGGTACATAAGCTGGTCTATGACGAGGTTCATCGTGTCCTCAAGCATTTCAAAAAACTTAACAATATCTCCTCCTGCTTTGATTCCGAGACGCGGAAGGTTTATTGAGGTGAAACTGAGGTTCCCGCGTCCTGTTACGATTTCTCTCGATTTATCATATGAATTTCCTATAACACGTGTGCGGCAGCCCATGTATGCGATTTCAGTGTTATAGTCTCCTTCTTTATAATACGGGAGATTGAACGGCGCGTCTATGAACGAAAAATTGGGGAAAAGTCTTTTTGCCGAAACGCGGCATGCCAGACGGAAAAGGTAATAGTTAGGCTCGCCGGGGTTATAGTTTATGCCGTCCTTAACCTTGAAAATATGAATTGGGAAAATAGGCGTTTCGCCGTTTCCGAGTCCCTTTTCGGTTGCAAGCAAAACGTTTTCAATAACCATCTGCCCCTCCGGAGACGTATCTGTTCCGTAGTTTATCGAAGAAAACGGAATCTGCGCGCCTGCACGGCTGTTCATAGTATTAAGATTATGAACAAGCGCTTCCATAGCCTGATATGTCGCGCGGTTTGTTTCTTTTTTGGTTAGCTTAAGGGTGAAATTCTGTACTGTATCCGCAATTTCTTCACTTCCGGTAAGGTGTACAAGTTCCGCGTGTTCAAGCTCGGCAAATCCATTATCGTTTGCAAGAACAGGAACAAGACCGTTTTCTTCCTTAATCTTCTTCATGTACGCTTTAACTTTTTCTTCAACTGCAAGATCGTTATCATTTGAAGTTTCAAGCATAACTGCGCGGATAATATTTTTAGTATATAGCTGCTCGTATGACTTTCTTACGCCGTCTGCCATTGCATAATCAAAGTTTGGTATAGACTGACCGCCGTGCTGGTCATTCTGGTTGGATTGGATAGCAATGCACGCAAGGGCAGAGTAGCTTGCTATGTTATTCGGTTCACGAAGATAGCCATGACCGGTTGAAAAGCCGTTTTTGAACAGCTTTTTGATGTCTATCTGGCAGCAGGTTGTTGTGAGAGTTAAAAAATCAAGGTCGTGGATGTGAATATCGCCGTCGATATGTGCTTTTGAATGAATCGGGTCAAGCACGTACATTTCATTGAATTGTTTTGCGCCTTCCGAACCATACTTGAGCATCGTTCCCATTGCAGTATCGCCGTCAATATTTGCATTTTCACGCTTTATATCGCAGTCTCTTGCCGATTTAAAAGTAAGATCCTCGTATGTTTTCATCAGTGTTGTATTCATTTCGCGGATTCTGGTACGGTTTGCTCTGTAAAGAATGAATGCTTTTGCAGTCTTTGCGTGTCCGTTTTCAACAAGTACTTTTTCAACGGTATCCTGAACATCCTCTACGCTCGGAATATTTCCGGATTTTGCCGCCTTTTCATCAAGAATGCGGCAAACCTCTTCCGCGAGAGCGAGGGCGGAGTTAAAGTCCTTTCCGCCTACTGCGGAAGCAGCTTTATAAATTGCGTCTGCAATTTTCTGAACATTAAACGGAACCTGCCGTCCGTCCCGTTTCTGAATTTTTGTAATCATACCAAACTCCTCTTTCTGAATTTATTTTTGCAACATCACCACAACATCTTGTGGTAACAGTTATGAACGTGTGCAAGATATATTATATTGCAGGATCAGGCATTTGTCAATATGAACAAGCGAAATTTTCTCTAAAAATAAAATTTGCATATATTTTGGGAATATGTACAGCTAAAAATAAAAAGCAGGCGAACTGGAAAGATTCGTCTGCTTTAAATAGCTGTATGAACTTATGCGGAAGCGTTAGCTTTCTTTGCAAGTCTGGACTTTAATCTTGCAGCCTTATTCTTATGAATTAAACCCTTACCTGCAGCCTTGTCCAGCTTTACGGAAGCAGCCTTGATGGTTTCAGCGGTAGCTTCTTCCGCTCTAGCCTTCTTAATTACTGTTCTTAATTCTGTCTTAGCAGCCTTGTTGCGGTCATTTCTTGTCTTTGCAACAAGAACTCTTTTCTTTGCAGACTTAATGTTCGGCACTGTTTTGCACCTCCTTAATCAAAAGTATGTATAAAATTACATTTTTTCAGTACGATATATTATAACACAGTTTTTTGAAAAATGCAATACTTTTTTATTTTTTTTAGAAATTAGGCGGAAATGATGAAAAGAAGCGATTTAATTTGCGAAAATGGTGTAATAAATGACAAAAAAGCAGGTTTTTTTGTTCATGATTTTGAACTGTATGGAACAAAATGTACAGAGGTCAGGCTTGAGGAAAACGCAGGAAAAGCCTTGAAAAAATCCCCCGGAAAATATTTTACAGTTTATTCCGACGGTACGGATTGCAGATTCTGTCTTACGGAACTGCTTAAAAGGCTTATTCCGGATGGAGCTGCTCTTGTTACAGGGCTTGGGAATGAGAGAGTATGCTCAGACAGTCTTGGAGTAAAGGCGCTCAGGTATATTCCAGCAACAGCACATCTTTCAGTACACGATGATTTTCAAGCACTCAAAATGCGGCGTGTAACGGTCGTGGAAACGGGAGTGACAGGGCAGACAGGAATAGAAAGCGCTTCACAGATACGTTTTCTTGCCGAAGGTATATGCGCGGATTTTGTTATTGCTATAGACAGCCTTGCCTGTTCCGAGCCGGAGCGTTTGTGTCGTACAATTCAGCTTACCGACACCGGAATTGCGCCCGGTTCGGGGGTGGGTAATGACAGAAAAGAAATAAGCTCGTCCACGCTGGGCAGAAGGGTTATAGCAATAGGCGTTCCGACAGTTATCGACTATGATGCTGGAGAGATAGGAAAAATGATGGTTTCTCCGCGCAATATCGACAAGCTTATTGCTGAATTTGCAAAAAATATCGGTCTTGCAGTAAGTCTGGCTCTGAACCCGGAGCTTAACGAAGCTGAAATAATGTCGCTTATAATATAAGTAATATTTTACCGGCGCTTTGAATATAATGTCATTACAGTTCAAGGCGGGGCTTCCCGGGAGGAATAAAAATGGACATCAGGAATAAGCTTTCGGTCAGAAAATATCGTGTTATTACAGCAATAGGAATGGCTGTCGGCGCACCGATAATATCGCTTGCTGTTGCAGCAACAGCGCCTGATGCAGTTAAATATATGAGCGAGGCGGCAAAGTATACTCCTGTACCGATTTCGTCGGACAACGCCGATTTCAGCAACGGATCTCTTATTTTATATAAACCATCGGTTCAGCCTGCTCCAATTTCGAGTGAATCGGACGTGCAAAATATTACTGATGAGCAGGAAGATGAACAGGCGGCATTGCTTATAAGAAATATTTCGCAGGCACATGAAGATCTTACAGTTTTTTCTAATGAAAGCGGCATAATAAATGAAAAAACATTTACATCTAACGGCGGTCCTGATTTTATTTCTCTCCCCGGCGGAGGACAAGTAAGAAACTGCACAGAACTGTCAAACGAGAGTGTTGCAGAAGAGTCTTTGAAGCCATGCGGGATAAATCTTGAGCTGTACAGCGAAGAACCGCAGGTCCTCATTATACATACACACACGAGCGAAAGCTATGAACCGTCGGAAAAAGCATACTATGACGAAGATTATACCTGTCGTTCTTCCGATCCTGATAACAGCGTTGTAGCAGTCGGTGCAGCAATGGCCGAGGAGCTTGCCAGCGGGGGAATAGCTGTGCTTCACGACGGTACAATCCACGATGCACAATATACAGGCTCTTACGACAGAAGTCTTGCTACAACCGAAAGGCTGCTCGCTGAGTTTCCTTCAATAAAAATAATCCTGGATGTTCATAGAGATGCGATAGAGGAACAGGATGGCACGCGAATAAGCGCCATAACCGAAATAAACGGCGAAAAAGCGGCTCAGGTTATGATAATATCCGCAGCAGATGACGGCAATTATAATATGCCGTATTATCTTGAGAATTTTCATTTTGCATGCGCTCTTCAGCAGGCAATTGAATCGCGTTATCCGACACTTACCCGACCGGTTTTGTTCCAGTACTGCCAGTATAATCAGCAGCTTTCAACCGGCTCGCTCCTTATTGAGGTCGGGTCGCATGGAAATTCGGTTGACCAGGCTGTTTACAGCGGAAGACTGGTCGGAAGGTCGCTGGCTTCAATGTTCAACGAAACCGTTTCCGAAATTCACAGTAATATGCCCAGATTTTTTCTTGATAAGCTGCGTTGATTGCCTCCAATAAAGGAAAAACAGCTCCGTTCGCATATTGGCGGAGCTGTTTTTCAATTTTATTTTTTATTGTCCGCTTCGCGGATCGAAGTACGTTTAATCTTACCGCTTATAGTTTTCGGAAGTTCATCAACAAATTCGATGATGCGCGGATATTTATACGGAGCTGTATTCTTTTTAACATAAGTCTGCAGCTCTTCAACGAGCGCATCGCTTGCCGTATAGCCCTTCGCAAGAACTATCGTAGCCTTTACTACCTGTCCTCTTATCGGATGAGGTGCGCCTGTTACCGCGCATTCAAGCACAGAAGGGTGCTGAATAAGGATACTTTCGATTTCGAACGGTCCGATACGATAACCGCTTGCCTTTATAACATCGTCATTTCTGCCGACATACCAATAATAACCATCCTCGTCCTTCCATGCTGTATCACCGGTGTGGTAAAGACCGTTATGCCAAGCTTCATCAGTTTTTTCTTCATCTTTGTAATATCCGCAGAACAAACCGTCCGTGCCGCGTTCTGCACGTATAACGATTTCGCCTGTTTCGCCCGGAGGCAGCGGCTTGTCGTTTTCGTCGACAATATCAACATCATATAAAGGAGCAGGTTTACCCATTGAACCGGGCTTTGGAGTCATTCCCTTTAGGTTGGCAAGAATTACCGTAGATTCGGTCTGACCAAATGCTTCCATAAGCTTAAGACCCGTAAATTCCAGCCAACGGTTGTAAACCTCAGGATTTAGCGCTTCACCCGCTATGCAGCTGTATTTAAGCGCAGAAAGATCATATTTTTCAAGACCTTCTTTAATAAAGAAACGATACATTGTAGGAGGTGCGCAGAAGGAAGTGATTTTGTAGTCCTGAATGATCCTGAGCATATCGGCGGGAATGAATTTGTCGAAGTCATAAACGAATACGCATGCACCGAGAGACATCTGACCATATAGCTTGCCCCAAGCGGCTTTTCCCCAGCCTGTATCAGAAATAGTTAGATGTATTCCGTCGGGATCTACGTTCAGCCAGTGTGCCGCTGTCTGAATATGGCATAACGCATAACGGTGGCTGTGAACGACCATTTTAGGATATCCGGTAGTGCCTGAGGTGAAATAAAGCAGCATATGGTCATGCGAATCTGTGGAAATACGTTCCATTGTCGCAGGCTGCTTTTCAATTTCTTCGTCAAAGCTTATCCAGCCGTCGCGTCTGCCGTTTGCAATCAGCTTTGTGAGGCTTATTCCAAGCTCTGCTTCAGCTTCTTCGACATAACCTTCGATGTCGGGATTATGTCCTGTGCAGATGATAGCCTTTACGCCCGCGCTTGTAAAACGGTAGGTGAAATCATGTGTTGTAAGCAGGTGAGTTGCCGGAATTGCAACCGCTCCTATTTTTGTAAGACCGATTATCGCATACCAAAACTGGTAGTTGCGCTTAAGGACAAGCATAACCTTATCGCCCTTGCGGATTCCGAGACTTGTGAAAAGGTTTGCCGCTTTTGTTGAAAGCTCAGAAAGCTGCTTATAAGAAAATTTTGTTTCGTTGCCTTGCAGATCGACATGCATCAGAGCAGGACGATCAGGCTCAAGTTCGCCGAATTTGTCAATTATATCATATCCAAAATTGTAGTTGTCAGGACAGTTCAGCTCAAATTTGTTCAGTATTCCGTTTTCGTCAAAGCCTTCATTGACGAATCTTTTATAGTATCCTTTCACTTGTTCCATTTCTTTTTACCTTCCTTATTAAATCAGTACGGCGAGAAAATCACAATCCCCGTCTATTGCAATCATTCCGTGAGGTTTCGAGCTGTCGTAATATACGCAGTCGCCTTCATTCAGAATTTCGGTGTTTTCACCGATTACGAATTTCAGTTTACCCTTAATAATAAGATCCATTTCCTGACCCTCGTGAACGGAAAGGTGAATCGGCTTGGTGTGATCCGGCTCGAAGGGAGCGTGAACCATAATCGGCTCGATCTTCTTGTTCTTGAAAAGATACGCCATGTGCTGATAAGTAAAGCCGATGCGGCGTTCAATCGGCAGTCCCTCGCCTTTTCTTACGAGCGAATAGGTTTGCAGAGTTGGCGTCATGCCTGTAAGCAGTTCAATCATTTCGATACCCATTGCCTCTGCGCAGGCATTCATAATGGAAAGGGAAAGATCCTTTTCACCGCTTTCGTACTGCTCGTATTCCTCTTTGCTGATTTTGGCAGCATTTGCCATGTCGTCGATTGTGAAATCGAGACTTTCTCTTGTTGCCTTCAGTCTTGAAGAAATCTCTTTAATGTCGTATTTCATAAGCTTTACCTCCTAATAAGTATTGCGAGGAATATTATACCACTTTTTAATTATAATTTCAAGGCTTAATTCATGTAACTACAAATGAGCTTTAGGCAGCACTGCTCACATTCCGGCTTTCTCGCATTGCAGATAAGCCTTCCGTGCCATACGAGCCTGTGACATAGCATTAGACCTTCCTCAGGCGGAACTATTTCCGCAAGCTGTTTTTCAACCTTTGCCGCGTCCTTGCTGTCGGTAAGACCTAGTCGGTTAGTAAGGCGTATAACGTGTGTATCACAAACGAGAGCGGGTTTTCCGTAAAGATCTCCGCATATAAGATTTGCGGTTTTACGACCGACTCCGGGAAGCTTTGTAAGCTCATCAATTGTGTCGGGAACTATGTCGTTATATTTTTCATGCAGGATTGCGCACATTTCGGAAATATCTTTAGCTTTCGTCTTATAAAGTCCGCAGCTTTTTATATATTCCTCTATTTCGTCCACCTGCGCATTTGCAAATGCTTCAATGCTTGGAAAACGCTTAAACATTGCCGGTGTGACCATGTTTACGCGTTTATCGGTGCATTGTGCGGACAAGCGCGTCGCAATCAGAAGCTCGTGCGGCTTCTGATAAATAAGAGCGCATTTTACATCCGGATATTCATTTTTTAATATGCCGATTATTTTAAATACTTTTTCTTTTTTGTTCATATTTATGTTCATATGCCTCCTTTACATAATAGGGGAGAATATTTTAAGGCAGGAGCGAAGCAGCTGCGTTCTCAGCGGCAATCCTTCGAAAAATTCTTTTGTAACCGGTTCGGATACGGAAAGCGCTTTAAAAAACGACTCGCGCGCTTGTTTGACAGCTTTGCTTTTATACATCCAGACGCCGTTTTCAAAGTGCAGATAAAAGCTTCTGAAGTCAAAATTGCAGGTCCCGACAATAGCGGTGGTATCGTCGCCGATTATCATTTTTGTATGCATAAATCCAGGCGTAAACTCATAGATTTCAATGCCGTTTCTGACAAGGCTTTCGTAATTTGAACGCGTCATTTCAAACACCAGCTTCTTATCGGGGCAGTGCGGCGTAATTATTTTCACGTCAATGCCGCTTTTTGACGCGCGGATAAGGCAGTTTTCCATAACATTATCAAGAATAAGATACGGCGTGCAGATAAAAACCGACCTTGTAGCGTTTTCGATTACATTGATATATGCGTTTTCGTGTATCATTTCCTGAAAAAGAGGTTCATCGGAAAACGGGATCACAAGTCCGTCGTTTTTGGCTTGAAAATCAATCATATATTTTTCGTAATCGGTTTTTTCGTCGGTTGTGAAGTACCACATTTCAAGAAACAGTGTTGTTACTTTTTTTACTGCGTCGCCTGTCAGCTTTACAGAGGAGTCCTCCCAGTAGCCAAAACGCCTTTTTTTGTTTATATATTCGTCGGCAATGTTTATTCCGCCTGTGAACGCGATTTTTCCGTCGATTATCGCAAACTTGCGGTGATCGCGGTAGTTCAGGAATTTATCGAGCGAGGGCTTGTAGGGATTGAAAACTGCAGCTTTTATACCGATGCTTTTCATTTGTTCGGGAAAATCGGCGGGGAGTAGATTTATCGTTCCGATATCGTCGTAAAGCAGGCGGATTTCAACTCCGCGGCTTGCTTTTTCAATCAGAATGCTTAATATTTTGCGCCACATCTCTCCTTCGCCAATAATGAAATATTCAAGAAAAATAAAATTTTCGGCGCTTTCAAGCGCTTTAACAAGGTGTTCAAAGAAAATTGCTCCCGGATTCAGAAATTCGGTTTCCGTGAAAGCGTAGATATTGCTCCGCGAATTGTTGATTATATAGCTTGCCTCGCGCTTTACACCTGCATTTTTTTTGCTTATCATATTAAGCAGCTCATTGTCGGCTTTTATCATTCCCGCCGAGCTTTCAACCGCTTTTTTCAGCTTTGAGGCGTTCTTTTTATTTAAATGCGTTCTTCCGAAAATTATATAGAATAACGCTCCCGCGATAGGGAAGCAAAGCACAGGGATAAGCCACGCTATTTTAAAGCTTGGGTCATTATTGCGGTTTACTATCGAGATCGCAAGCAGAAAGCTTATAAGGAGGAATGCAAAATACACCGGAATATACATTAGCGAAAGAAACATCATCGGCAGTACAAGCAGTAATATTTGAATAAGGATAAGCATACTGATAATAAAAAGTCTGCTTGTAAAAAATTTGGCAAGCTTATTCACAGCAAACCTCCCTTTTAGCATATTATCTTCATTATACATTATCCGACAGAAAATATCAAGTGCAATACATAAAATATTGTCGTTCATATTTCAAAAAATATGAACGACGACATTTCCGTAAAATACGGAATAACAAAGGATTGACAATTTTTATTTAAAAGGCTATAATTATGGAAATAGCAGCAGAAATTATATTTTCCGAAATATTTACAGGAGGCTTATATGTGCGATGAAAAAGATGCCATGAATATGCAGATATCGGACAATTCTGAAGAAACGCTTCCGACGCTGAGTGATGTTCTGACGGGATCTGAAATGGATAATTGCTTTGAAACGTCTGGAATTTCCGAGGAACATGATGCGGCTGCGGCGGCGGATGAAGATACGGAATTTGCCGCGATAAAGCGGAAAGAATCTGAAGATATCCATGAAAATGAATATTTACATATAAATCAGACTGCTTCGGACAAGCCGCAGATATCTAAAAAACTTCAGATTGCCGGCATAGTTATATCCTCGCTTACGCTTTGCGCCGCGGCTGCGGGACTTTTTGTCGCGCTTAGCAGAATAAATGCTGTTGAAAAAGAGCTTGCACAAAAGGATGAACACATTGAAAGTCTTAAGGCTGAGAAAACAGCGCTTGAAGAAGATTACGTTGAGGCAATGAACATTATTGACGCGCCGTCCGAGCCTGAAACGATCGAGGGAATAGAAGCCGAAGATGGAAAAATGCTTATTTATGAAGGTTCGGTCGGGTACGCTTGGGTCCCTATACTTTCCGGCATAGAGCAGAATACATATAAAAAAAGCAATTTCAGTGTTGATGAGCGCAACAGAATGAAATATACGGATGAAAGCGGACAGGACTCCTCTTATTTCGGAATAGATGTTTCGTCATATCAAGGGGATATAAACTGGCAGCTGGTGCGCGAGGACGGAGTTGAATTTGCGTTTATCCGTGCGGGATACCGCGGATACGGCGAAGAGGGAAAACTATGCACAGATGAGAAATTTGTTGTAAATTACGACGGTGCGCATTCTGCGGGAATTGATGTGGGCGTATATTTTTTTTCACAGGCGGTAACACCCGAGGAGGCTGTCGAAGAAGCGAATTTCATACTTGAAATTCTTGACGGAAGACCTCTTGAATATCCGATTGTGTTTGATTGGGAAACAATTTATGTTTCAAACGGGGAAGAAGCTCCGCGCACCGAGGATGTCATGCCTCAGACGCTTACATTGAGCGCCATTGCGTTCTGTGAAACGGTCGAGGACGCGGGCTACAAGTCTATGATATACACGAATAAGAAACAGGCTGTACTGAAATACGATCTGCGCCAGCTGAAAAAATATCCGATATGGTTTGCATATTATGATACGTCTCTGAATTATTGCTACAGCTTCGACGTATGGCAGTACGGAACCTCGTTCGTTGACGGCATTGAGGGTGAAGTTGACGTAAATATCGCTATAATAGACTGATTAAAGCTTCTTATAGGTTGCTACGCAGAAATGTATCTGGACGGAAAGCTCGTTCAATGTATTCAGTTTTGCTCTGTCAGCTGCAGATGTTTTATAATAGTACGGAGTCATTGAAAATAAAGATATAACGTCTTCATTTGTACATATTTTTATGATTTCATGAACAATATCGCTTTTTATAAGATCAAATCCGCTCATTTCCATATCCGAAACGGTATTTTTATATGGATTTTCATAAACTGCCTGTTTTAATTCCCATAGATGTTCTTCCATTGGAAAAGCTGTGATAAAATATCCGTCTTTTTTCAGCAGCCGCAGATATTCCTCAGGCGCATACGGTGCAAACAAAGAAAGTATGACGTCGCAGCTTTTATCGGGCAGCGGAACATCGAAAACCGTAGAGACCGCGAGGTGAAGCTCCTTGTTTCTTGAAGCGCCTGCGGAAATCGCGTCTTTTGAAACGTCAATTCCGAAAAAATCGGCTTCAATACCGCGGTTTTTCAGAGCTTCATAAAGAGCGTCGGTATACCAACATTCGCCGCAGCCGCAGTCGAGAATTGTATTTTTGCTTTTTGCGGCTGAGAGAAGCTGCTTTTCGAGAACGTTAAGCAGCGGGCGATAATATCCTTTTTCAAGAAACGCCTTGCGCGCCCTTATCATCAGCTTGTCGTCGCCGTGACCGGCTTTATTTGAAAGCAGAAGATTTACAAAGCCTTTTCTGGAGCGGTCGAAGCAGTGGTTGTTGGGGCAGAAATAGCTGTTTTCTTTAAGTTCGAGCGGCTTGCGGCATATAGGACAAATAAAAGCGTTCATAAAAACCTCATTATATGAAATTTGTTGCTGTATCGCAATATGCAATATATTATAATTTATTTTTAAGAATGTGTCAATAAAAGGAGAGTAAAAAAATGGTACAGAGTGTAATTTTTGATTTGGACGGAACTATTCTTAATACGCTTGACGACCTCGCCGATGCAGGAAATCATGCTCTTGCACAGATGGGGTATTCTGTTCATTCGACTGAAGAATATCGTTATTTTGTGGGAAATGGCATTCCGAAGCTGATAGAACGTATCGTTCCTGAGGGAACACCGCGTGAGATGTATGAAAAGACTTATGAAGCGTTTTGTTCGTATTACAACGGTCATATGTACGATAAAACAAGACCGTATGACGGAATGATTGAAATGCTTTCCGGCCTTCACAAAAATGGCATAAAACTTGCGGTAGTTACTAACAAGGCTCACGTTTTTGCCTGCGAAATGGTAAAAAATTATTACGGTGATATTTTTGACGCTGTATTCGGAAGTATAGAAGGAGTGCCAAAGAAACCCGATCCTTATTTGGTAAACAAAGCGCTTCAAGAACTCCGCTGTACTCCGAAAAATGCTGTTTATGTGGGCGACAGTTCCGTTGACATGCAGACGGCATTGAATGCGGGGATTTTTTCATGTGGTGTTTTGTGGGGGTTTAGAGAGCGCGACGAGCTGCTGGAAAGCGGAGCAAAGTCGCTTGCTTCCGATTCTTCTGAGTTGGAAAAAATAATTCTTGCACGTTTAAGATAATGTGATTTTCGTCGTTTTGTATTTATTGTTGATTGAATTTTTGTTGTTTTTTTACAATATTTTTCACATTGTATTGCAAAATAATGCTGTTTGTGATAAGATATTAACAACGGTTACATAATCGTTACATTATTGCAAATTAAGGAGTGAGGGTAGTGCTGTATACAAAAAAATTCGGCATTATCGTTCTGTGCTTGATCTGGACTGTTGTTGCGGTTGCTTTGGGCGTTTCTATATACTCGGTCTGCGTTAGTGAAAACAGTACTTCTGTAATCAGCGGCGGATCTGTTGATGATTTTTCGTCCGGTTGGACAAATAAATACGGTATGTCGTTCAATGTTTCCGGACTTACATCCAGAAGAGTAGATTTCGACACGGAAACTCCTCTTGAATTATCCAAGGAAATTCCGGAGATAAAGGAAGATTCTGCGCTTTTTTTCCGCTCCAATAATTTACGTGTAAAGGTTTATATCGACGGAGAGCTTGTTAAATCGACGGATGAACTTTTTGATACATCAAAGCTTTCATCGTATCAGGCATATTTTTTTATTCCTATATCAATTGACGATGCCGGGAAAAATGTCAGACTTGAACTTTACAAAACACCTTGTTCATATAACTATTGCCTTGATAATGTATATTTCGGCACATCTTATGCAATTACTGAAAAAGTTTTTACAGATATGATACCGAGCATTGTTCTAGGTATTTGTATCTTGGTTTCCGGTATTGTGTTTATACTTTGCGGAATTGTTATGCGCAAGCTTTTTGAGCATTACCGAGGAATGATATGCTACGGATTTTCATGCATTTTCCTTTCTCTTTGGATTATATGCGGATCTGTGTGGTTTTATCAGACATTCAATAATATCATACTTGCTGAAAAGTGCAGAAATATTTTCCTGCTTGCGGCTGTTCCGTTTATGCTTTTGTTTATTTTCGAGAATTTCAAGGTTATGCATATTCAGTTTTTCCGCGTTACCGTACTGCTGAGTTTTGTGCTTTTCTTTGCATTGACTGCGCTTGATCTTATTGGTATCATGCAATTCGGCGAGAGCGCTTATGTATGTCATATTTATCTTTTATTTGCAGGAATAACGGTCATTGTGGAAATGGCAAGCTATTTGTCTAAAGTAAACGGAAGTAAAGATGATTCAAAGGTATATTATGTTGCTGTAATATTTTTTATAGTTTTCGGATTTTTTGATATTCTCAACTATTACAGAAACAACGGAGGAGATTTTTCCGCAAGTACACGCTGGGGAATTTTTATACTTACTGTTGCGACTGCGTGCAGCGTATTCGGCGAAATTGCCGCCGCACTCAGAAACGGCATAAAAGCTGGCAAAATAGGTAAGATGGCATTCACCGATGCTAATACAGGTATTGGAAATGCAGCAGCGTTCAAGCAAAAAATGGAAGAACTTGAATATATGAAGTCAAGATACCAGTATATTGGTATTGTTCAGTTCGATGTCAATAATCTCAAGGTGATAAATGATACTAAAGGGCATGAAGCGGGAGATCTTCTTATAAAAACAGCAGCTCAGATCATAGAAAGCTCGTTCGGCACTATCGGAAACTGCTATCGCACCGGCGGCGATGAGTTTGTTGCAATTACGACATACAATCATGCGCCTCTTGAATGTGAAAAGGCTATCAATAAATTCAATTCTCTTATAGATCAGTTTAATCTTAATCCTGAAAAGCCGTTTGATCTGCGTATTGCTTTAGGCATAGCATACTACAGAAACAGTGACGATCAGCTTGTAACGCTAAAGGAGATACATAAGATTGCCGACGAGCGTATGTATAAGAATAAGAAAGAGCTTAAAGCGCGTTATGCCAGAACTCCGGAGGAGGCTGTGATACGTTGAGCTACGAACGTGAGCCGTCTTTTTATAATTCGCCTGTGTGCGTATGCGAGTGCTGCGGAAATATAGTGAGGATATTGCTTTATCAAAGCGATGAAGTTTATTCCTGCCGATTTTGCGGAACAGAATACACAAGAACGAGATATTCGCTTTCTGATGACGAAGCATGGCTTATTTACTATGAAACACGTGAAGCTTTCGATTTTCGTGATGGTATATATGCCGAATATGTCCGCGAAAGTAAAAAGTTTGACGTTAAGTGTCAGAGCGAGCGCGTACGACTTGCTCCAAGAAGATTAATCATATGAATGCAGCGTGTTTTTCGCTGCATTTTTTCTTGCTATTTAAGGAAATATATGTTATAATAAACACACGTCGTAAGCCAAATTTAAAATACTCCGTAAATCACGGCTTCGATGTTTGCAGGGTTTCACCCTGCGGATATGTTATAATAAACACACGCCGTTAGCCGAATTGAAAATCCGGACGGCTGAGTGTTTATTGAAACATATCCCGATTTACTCCGTAAATCGCGGCTTCGCCGCTTACAGCGCTTCGCGCTGCGGATATGTTATAATAAAGACATAAAAACGCTTACTGCCGTAAGCAGCCTGAAAGGACGGTTTTATAATGAATTATCAGGAAAAGCTGCAGAAATGCTACGAAAGCTTCAGAAAAAAGACGGATTTTATTCCCGATGTTGCAATTATTCTCGGTTCGGGACTTGGCGCGCTGGCAGATGAAATAGATATTGTTTCGTCTGTTGATTACAGCGACATAGAAGACTTCCCGACATCTACCGTTCCCGGACATAAGGGCAGATTTGTCCTCGGATATATGAACGAAGTTCCCGTCGTTATTATGCAGGGGCGCGTTCATTATTACGAGGGCTATCCCATGCAGGACGTGGTGCTTCCGACGAGGCTTATGAAGCTGATGGGCGCAAAGGTTCTCTTTCTGACGAATGCCAGCGGCGGTGTGAACAAGGATTTTTCTGCGGGAGATTTTATGCTTATCACTGATCAGATTGCGAATTTTGTTCCTAGTCCGCTTATCGGACCGAATTATGATTCGCTCGGAACTCGCTTTCCGGACATGAGCGAAATATATGACAAGGATCTGCGTGAAATTATAATAAGAACCGCAGCGAACGAGAATATAAAGCTTCAGCAGGGCGTTTATATCCAGCTTACAGGACCTAATTTCGAGTCGCCGGCAGAAGTCAGAATGTGCAGAGCGCTTGGCGCTGATGCAGTAGGCATGAGTACCGCCTGCGAAGCAATTGCTGCAAATCACGCGGGAATGAAGATATGCGGTATATCTTGTGTTGCTAACCTCGGATGCGGACTTACCGAAAATCCGCTTACACATAATGAGGTCATGGAAGCTGCGGACAAGGCTGCGCCGCTGTTCAAGCGTCTGATACGCGCTTCGGTTAAAAATATTTACAAAGAAATCATCAAGTGAGGACAAACAGTATGAAAGCGGAAAACGTGCAGCTTTCCGAGGACGGAAAAAGCGTTGTTATCATAGATCAGACAAGGCTTCCGAATGAAGAAGTTTTCCTGACATTGAATAAGCCCGATGAGCTTTACAATGCCATATATTTGCTTCAAGTTCGCGGCGCTCCGGCGATCGGGATATTTGCGGGATATGCGCTTTATGTCCTTGCGAGTCAGATAAAAGCGGATTCCGAGGAAGATTTTTTTGTTCAGCTTGCCGCGCATAAGCAAAAACTCAATTCTTCTCGACCAACGGCGGTCAATCTGAGCCATGCTCTCGAACGTGTAGAAAAATCGGCTAAAAAAGAAACTGGGAAGGGTTTTTCTGCAATTCTTAATGCAATGCTGCGCGAAAGCATTGCGATACAGGACGAGGATATTGAAATGTGCCGAGCAATCTCCGAATACGGACTTACTCTGGTTAATAACGGTGACGGTATACTTACGCACTGCAACGCCGGACCGCTTGCGACTTCATGCTATGGCACTGGACTTGGAACGCTTTTTCTCGGAAAAGAACGCGGATACGAATTTCATGTTTATTCCGATGAAACCCGTCCGCTGCTTCAGGGCGCTCGGCTTACTTCGTATGAACTGAACAAGGCGGGAATAGATGTTACGCTTATTTGCGATAATATGGCGAGCCTTGTGATGAAGCAGGGGAAAATCAACGCCTGCTTTGTCGGCTGTGACAGAGTTGCTGCAAACGGAGATGCCGCAAATAAGATAGGAACGAGCGGAGTGGCGGTTCTGGCAAAGTATTACGGAATCCCGTTTTATGTGTTCTGTCCGTCATCCACAATTGATTTTAACTGCAAAACGGGTGATGACATAAAAATTGAGGAACGTTCTTCCGACGAAATAAAGATGATGTTTTTTGAAAAGCCTTCCGCACCCGCAGAGGTAAAGTGCTTTAATCCCGCGTTCGACGTTACTGACAGCAGTCTTATAACTGCTATAATAACCGAAAAGGGGATATGCCGTGCGCCGTATAAGGAAAATCTGGCGGCGCTGTTTGGCAGCAAATAATGTAAAAAAGGAAAAATAAAATGACGACAAGATACTATAATGCAAAATTACTTACAATGGTGGACGGAACAGATGTTAACGATGGCGAGCTTCATACCGACGGTGAAAAAATAACCTATGTCGGTTCCGCGGAGAACGCACCGAAAGCCGATTTCGACCGTGAAACAGACATTTGCGGAAATATTCTTATGCCCGGTTTCAAAAATGCCCACACACACTCTGCAATGACATTCCTGCGTTCTTATGCAGACGACTTGCCGCTTCAGAACTGGCTTTATGACAAAGTTTTTCCGATGGAGTCAAAACTCACTCCGGATTATGTTTACTGGCTTTCAAAGCTGGCAATAATGGAATATCTGACGAGCGGCATAACAGCGAATTTCGATATGTATATGAAAACCGACGCAATTGCTCAGGCGAGCATTGACTGCGGTTTCCGCACGGTTTTATGCGATTCAATGAACAATTTCGGCGGTACTGTCGAGCAGATGGAGAAGGATTACGACCGTTTCAGCGGCATGAGCGGCCTGATTTCATATCACCTCGGATTTCACGCGGAATATACCACAAGCATAGAACTTATGAAACAGCTTTCCGAGCTTGCGAACCGCCGCAGACTTCCCGTTTTTGTGCATAATTCCGAAACAAAAAGCGAGGTTGAAGGCTGCAAAGAACGCTACGGAATGACGCCGACGGAGCTGCTTGACAGCATAGGAATGTACAACTACGGCGGCGGCGGCTATCACTGCGTTTATTTCTCCGAAAAGGATTTTGAAATATTCAGAAGCAAAGGGCTTTACGCCGTGACAAATCCCGCTTCAAACCTGAAACTTGCAAGCGGGATCGCTCCGATATGCAGCCTTATGAAGCGCGAAATTCCCGTTGCAATCGGTACGGACGGACCTGCAAGCAATAACTGCCTTGATATGTTCCGTGAAATGTTTTTGGTTACGGGACTGCAGAAGGTTCAGAACGAGGACGCGTCGGCGTGCGATGCGCTTGAAGTACTGAAAATGGCTACGGTAAATGGTGCGAAGGCTATGCGTCTTTATGACTGTGATGTCCTTGCTGCGGGAAAGAAGGCTGACTTCATTGAAATCGACCTGAATCAGCCGAATATGCAGCCGCTCAATAATCCCTCAAAAAATATTGTCTATGCGGGCAGCAAGCAGAACGTAAAACGCACGGTCGTGAACGGAAAAGTTCTGTATGAAAACGGCAGTTTCTTCATCGGTGAACAGCCCGAAACAATATACCGCAAGGCAAACGAAATAATCAGCGCAATGAAATGAAAAATATTATAACATTACCGCCGTATGTTGATATTATTATCAGGCGGCTGAAAAAAAGCGGCTTTGAAGCGTATGCTGTCGGCGGGTGCGTCCGCGACAGCCTGCTGGGCAAAATGCCAAAGGACTATGATATAACCACAAACGCTTTTCCCGAAGATATAAAGCGGATTTTTTTGGATTACCGAACTGTTGACACGGGCATACGTTTCGGTACAGTTACGGTAATTTCCGAGGGAATGCCTATCGAGATAACGACTTACCGAACTGACGGGATTTATTCCGATCACCGCAGACCGGAAAATGTCGAGTTTTCTTCGTCTCTTGCGGAGGATCTGAAGCGCCGTGATTTTACAATAAATGCAATGGCTTTTTCCCGCGAAACGGGAATAATCGACCTTTTTGGGGGAGAAAATGACCTTAAAAACAGGATAATACGGGCAATTGGTGAACCTGCCGAGCGTTTTAATGAGGACGCTTTGAGAATTATGCGCGGACTGCGTTTTGCGGCATGCGGCAACTTTACGATAGAACCGAAAACGGCTGAAGCGATACACGAATATGCGCCGCTTTTGCGGAATATCGCGGGAGAACGGATAGCGGCAGAGCTTAACCGTTTGATATGCACTGACTGCGAAAGCATTCTGCGGGAATTTTATGATGTTTTCGCGGTTTTTATCCCTGAAATAAATCGGTGTCACGGATTTGAGCAGCATACAAAATATCATAACCGCGATGTCTACGAGCACATAATTGCAACCGTTTCGGCAATTGAACCTATATTGCCGCTAAGGCTTGCAATGCTGTTTCACGATATTGCTAAGCCTGATTATTTCTCAATGTCAAATGACGGAGCCGGACATTTCAAGGGACATTCTAAGGGCAGCGCGGCAATTGCGGAACGTGTTTTGAGAGAGCTTAAATATGACTCCAAAACTGTCAGTGAAGTAATTGCTCTCGTGGAAAATCATGATATTGTAATTGAAAACCGTGAAAATCTGCTTAAACGTTATCTGAACAGGTTCGGCGAGCAGCAGCTTTTTCATCTTATTGATGTTCATATCGCTGACGATATGGGAAAAGCTCCGCAGTTCATGCAGCGTATAGAAACTTACCGTGCGGCACGTCAGACGGTTGTACATTTGCTTGAACAGCGCAAATGCTTCAGCCTTAAGCAGCTTGCGGTGAACGGCAATGATATGAAGCGGCTGGGACTTTGCGGAGAAGAAATAGGTGCAATGCTCAAAGCCTTGCTTTCAGAAGTTATAGATGAAAAATGTGAGAACGAGAAAAATAAGCTGCTTGAAGCAGCGGATGAGATAAGGAGAAATCAGAATGAGCGCGGTTGACATCGGAATAGATCTCGGAACGGCAAATACGATAATAACTGTCGGAGGAAAAGGCATTGTTATCGACGAACCGAGCGTTGTTGCTTATGACAAAAAGAAAAAGCAGGTGCTTGCGGTCGGCGAAGAAGCTTATCGTATGCTTGGACGAACGCCCGAATATATTGTTGCGGTCAAGCCTCTTCGTGACGGAGTTATCTCCGACAACGAAATGGCGGAAGCGATGATAAGCGAGTTTATTCACAAGGTAAGCGGAAGCATGATGCTTAAACCCCGAATAATCATCTGCGTCCCGTCGTCGGTAACGGACGTTGAGTGCCGCGCGGTCGTTGAAGCAGCACTTTCAGCGGGTGCGAGAAAGGTATATCTTATTGAAGAACCGATCGCGGCTCTGCTCGGCGCGGGAGTTGACATTTCAAAGCCAAACGGAACTATGGTCGTTGATATCGGCGGAGGAACGTCAGATGTTGCTGTCGTGTCGTTCAACGGGATCGTTGAATCAAATTCAATAAAAATTGCGGGAAATAAACTTGATGCGGCAATCGCACGATTTATTTCACAGAAATATAAGCTGTACATCGGAGAAAAAACGGCGGAGCAGGCTAAAATCGAGCTTGCTGATGTGTTTGACCCGAAGGGTGATAAAAAAATGACGGTCAAGGGTCGTCACCTTATAAAGGGACTGCCGGTAAGCCAGGAAATAACCGATGAAGATATTGCGCAGGCGATAAAGGAGCTTATCGACGAACTTATTGACGGAATAAAAAAAGTATTTGAAAAAACACCGCCGGAGCTTGTCGGAGATATAAAACAGAATGGAATAGTGCTTACGGGCGGAGGAGCTATGCTTGGCGGGCTTGACAGGCTCGTTTCAAGGGAAACAGGCGTTCCGTGCTTTGTTGCGGAAGAGCCGCTGAAATGCGTTGCAAAAGGAACCGCTGCTGCATTCAGTCTTTCCGAGGAGCTTCTTGACGGATTTGAGCGCATTTCGCTGTACAGATACAAATAATATGAGGACTAACTATGAAAGGTGAATACAGAAAGCTGGAGCTTGATAAAATTCTGGAGCTGCTTAGAGAGCAGGCGTGGAGCGATATTGTAAAGGAACGCGCCGAGCAGATAGTTCCGGATACAGAGCTTCACAAAATTAAAGAGGAATTAAAGAAAACAGACGATGCGTTTGTCCTTTCGGCAAAGTACGGAACACCGCGTTTTTATAACATCAAGGACGTTTCGTTCAGTATAAGACGCGCGCAGCAGGGCGCTGCGCTGTCGCTGCGTGAACTTCTTGACATAGGGTTGGTGCTTCGGGAGATTGACGGACTTGTAAGCTGGTATGACAGCTGCGGCGGTGAGGAAACCTCGCTTCACCCGTATTTTTCAATGCTTACTCCAAACAAAACGCTTGAAAACACCATATCGAACGCTATTATTTCGGAAGAGGAGCTGTCTGACGGTGCAAGCGGGGAGCTTGCGAGAATAAGAAAGGCGATAATCCGACAGGGCGCAAAAATAAAGGAACAGCTTGACAAACTGATAAAAAGTCAGACAAATCAGAAGTATTTACAGGAAGCGCTTGTAACTCAGCGTGACGGACGTTACGTTGTTCCGGTAAAAACCGAGTATAAGGGGCAGATAAGCGGTCTTGTACATGACACCTCGGCAACGGGAGCCACGCTTTTTATAGAGCCGATGGGAGTTGTTGACGCCAATAACGAAATACGCATTTTAAAGCGTGATGAGCAGATTGAAATTGAGCGGATCATCCGCGAAATGTCGGCGGATGTTGCCGAATGCGGCGACGCTCTTCTGCGTGGGATTGAAAATGCTTTTATTCTTGAAATGTACTTTGCGAAAGCGGGGCTTGCCGCAAAAATGCAGGCGATAACGCCTGCGCTTTCCGAACAGCCTGTTCTCAGGCTCAACAAGGCGCGTCACCCGCTCATTCCGCAGGAACGCGTTGTTCCGACGACGATCATTCTCGGAGAAACATACACCGAGCTGATTATAACAGGACCTAACACGGGCGGTAAGACGGTCGCGCTTAAAACTGCGGGACTTCTCACGCTTATGACAATGTGCGGGCTTATGATACCTGCGGCGGACGACAGCGCAGTTGGCTTTTTTTCGGATATTCTTGTAGATATAGGCGATGAGCAGAGCATTGAACAAAGCCTGTCGACTTTTTCGGCGCACATGACGAATATTATCGGGATAATGAAATCGGCGAACGAACGTTCGCTTATCCTGCTGGACGAATTAGGTTCGGGAACCGACCCTGTCGAGGGCGCAGCTCTTGCGGTTTCGGTTTTGTCATATTTCCGCGATATTGGCAGCCGAGTTATGGCGACAACGCACTATCAGGAAGTGAAAATGTTTGCCATTGAACAGGAAGGCGTAGAGAACGCCTCGTGTGAATTTGATATTGCAACTCTAAGACCGACATATAATCTGATAATCGGAGTTCCGGGAAAATCCAACGCTTTTGCGATCGTAAAGCGGCTCGGAATGTCTGACGATATAATTGAAGACGCAAAAAAGCTGGTTGGCGACGAGAGCAAGCGCTTTGAACGTGTAATCGAAAATCTTGAAAATACACGTCAGGAGCTTGACGCTTTGCGTGAAACGGCACAAATTGAAGCGCGAAATGCAAAGAAGCTGACCGAGGAGCTGAAGGAAAAAGAAGAAAACTTTGAAAAGCAGAAGGAATTTGAACTCAGCAAAGCGCGTTCGCAGGCGATGAGCATTGTCGAACAAACGCGAGTGGGCGCAGACAGACTGATGAACGAGCTTGAAGAAATGAAAAAGGAAAAGGATAAATCCGATTTCTCAGCGATGGTAAAATCGTCGCGTTCAAAGGCAAATTCCACGCTGAACAGCATGTACGACCGTGCAAATCCCGTAATTGAAAAGAAAAAAAGCAAATATGTCCTGCCGAGAGAGCTGCGGGTCGGCGATACCGTTCGCCTTATGGACATAGGCAACACAGGAACGGTTATTTCGCTTCCCGATGCGGGAGGAAACTGCGTTGTTCAAATCGGAATGATGAAAACGCGCACAAAAACCGACAACCTTGAACTTATTCTTGAACAAGCACCGGCAAAGAAAAAACAGAGCGGCAGCAATATCAAAAAATCGATTCAATCGAATATGACTCGTAAATCCAGCCTTGAAGTTGACATTCGCGGTATGATGACAGATGAGGGGATAATGGAAGTCGATCGTTTTATTGACAGTTGTCTGCTTGGCGGAATCGAAACAATAACGATCATTCACGGAAAAGGAACAGGCGCGCTGCGGGCTGCTGTACATCAATTTCTGAAGCACAATAAGCACGTTAAAAGCTACCGATTAGGCACATACGGCGAGGGTGAGGCAGGCGTTACAGTTGTTGAACTGAAATAAGAGGTGGATAAAATGGCTGACTGGAATCCTGAAAGCTATCTTAAATTTAAAAAAGAAAGAACCCGCCCGTCTATAGATCTGGCGGAAAGAATTGAGGTTGAAAATCCTCAAAAAATTCTTGATATAGGCTGCGGACCCGGAAACAGCACCGCCGTTTTGAAGCGGCGTTTTCCAAATGCCGCAATAATCGGCATAGATAACTCGCCGAACATGATTGAAGCGGCGGCAAAGACTTACCCTGACATTGAGTTCAAACTTATCGACGCGTCGTGCGAACTTGACAGACTCGGCGAAGATACGTTTGATGTTGTTTTTTCAAATGCGTGTATTCAGTGGCTTCCCAATCATTCTGAGCTGCTGACCGAGATGATGAAGCTGCTCAAAAAGAGTGGTGTGATGGCGGTGCAGATACCCGTTAATTATGACGAGCCTGTTCACAAAATAATCAGCAGCATTTCCGAAAGCGACGAATGGCATGAGAAGCTGTCCGGCGTGCGAAGCATCGAAACACTTTCCGAAGAAGAATATTTCGATATTCTTTCCCTTATTTCATCGGATTTTTCCATGTGGAAAACGGTTTATTTTCATCGTATGCCGACGTACGAAAGCATAATAGAGTGGTACCGTGCAACGGGATTGAAACCGTACCTTTCGCAGCTTGATTACAATGAGCAGCGGGTTCTGGAGACACAGATAATTGAAGAACTTAAAAGGCAATATCCGATTCGTCAAAACGGTGAGATTATTTTCAGATTCCCGCGATTGTTTTTCACGGCAATAAAATAAAAAAAGGACAGTCTTTACGAAAAGAAAGGCTGTTCTTTTTTTGTTCTATACTTGTCCTGTGCCGCATACATTTTAACAAATCGAACGGGAAAGGAGAAAAAATGCAACGTTTCCTTGAAGCAGTTTCTTTTCTTCCGCCTTTTGAACAGCTTCTTCGCGGTGTTCCGCAGAAAATTGCACGAGAAGCTGCGGAGATCCGTATTAGGGCAGGTCGTCCCACAGTTATTTTCACCGGCAGCGGCAGCTATATCTGTGGTATGCGAAGAGCATTGCCGGAAGAAATAACTCAGTGCATACATAATTTCGGTGAATATTCGCTTTACAGCCATGAAAAGGAACTTTCCGAGGGCTTCTTTACACTGCGCGGGGGACACCGTGCTTCTTTTACCGGTACGGCGGTGAACAAAAACGGAAAGAGAGATTCAATCCGTGAGTTCTCGTCAATCTGTCTGCGCATAGCGCGCGAACATAAGGGAATAGCTCTTCCGCTTTATCAAGCAACTGCGGAGCTTTCCGATATGAGGGGTCTGTTAATAGTCGGTCCTCCGCTCAGCGCCAAAACAACTATACTTCGTGATTATTGCAGGCTTCTTGCAGCAAAAAACAAGGTTGCAGTCATAGACGAGCGCGGTGAAATTGCATCTGTGCATAACGGTATACCCGAAAACGATATAGGCTTGAACAGCGATGTTCTTACGGGATTTACAAAAGCCGAGGGAATTGAACACTCTGTACGTTTGCTTTCTCCCGACTATGTAATCTGCGATGAAATCGGGCAGGATTACCGCGAAGTTTTTGCTTGTTCTGGGAGAGGAATAATTCCAATTTTATCAGCACATTGCCGATGTATCAGCGATATGTTTAAAAACGAAGCGGTACTCGGACTTATCGACTCGAAAACCGTGAATTATATTGCGCTTGTTAGCGGTTTTCCCGATATAGGCGTACTTAAGGGAGTGTGGAAAATCGAAGATGAGAATATTGCTTGCATTAATGATGGAGATAATCTGCTTTTGCATGGGAATGACAATCTCCAAAAGAAAGAAACTACGTGTTGTACAGCTGACTATGCTTGTGTCAATGCTTGAAGAAATGCGCATGGTAATTGGTTTCAGTGCTCCGCCTATAAAGGAAATTCTGAACAGCCTTTCGGAAAGAGCCGATTTTTCGCATTTTACATTTCTTTCAAGAGTTAAAACAGAGTACGAAAATAATCCGGATATTAATTATGCATGGAGAAGTGCCGCTTTACAAGTTGAAGGCTTTTCTGAGAATGATCGCAGATTGCTTATCGGAATAGGCGAGCAGCTTGGGAAGACTGATATACGCGGTCAGATTCTTATGCTTGAGTCAGCGGAAAAATCGGCATTGTCTTGTCTTAATGATGCTCGCGCAGAATATCAAACAAAGGGCGGAATGATACAAAAGGCATGGGCGCTTTGCGGTATTGCTGCAGGAATCCTGATTCTCTGAAAGGAAGTTATGGCGTGAATGTTGATTTAATTTTCAAGATTGCAGGAATAGGAATCGTTGTCGCTATACTCAATCTGCTTCTTCAACGATCCGGGAGGGACGAGCAGGCGATGATGACGACGATAGCGGGTCTGATCGTTGTGATGATGCTGCTTATAAGCGAGATCGGCACGCTTTTCGAAACCATACGTTCTGTTTTTGACCTGTGATGAATGTTTTTGCAATCGTAGGAGCCGGAATTGCCGCCGCAGCGCTTTCGGCGGTGCTTCGGCAGTACAATAAGGAATTTGGACTTTACATATCTTTAGGAGCGAGCGCGGTTATTCTTATTGCAGTTCTCTTTGCGGTTAATCCGCTGCTGGAGCTTGTCAGTGAGCTTAACGATGCCGCCGGAACAGACACGACATATCTGTCGATTCTGCTTAAGGCAGTTGCTGTGTGTTATGTCACGCAGCTTGCCTCGGACTGCTGCAAGGACAGCGGGGAAGCGGCAATAGCCTCAAGGATAGATTTTGCGGGACGCATAGCCGTGCTGCTGATTTCGGTACCGCTTTTTGAAAGTATGCTTAGCCTTATAAAGGATCTGATTTTCTGATGTTAAAAAAGCTTGTTTTTTTGTTTATCTTCATGGCTGCCTCCGTTTTTTTTAATTCTGCGATCAGTGCGGAAAGCGCTGATTACGGCACGGATGAAATATATGGCGCTCTGCCGGAAGATGCCCGCAATTTTATGGACGAGCATGGAGTCTCTCCGGAAAACGGAGGAGCGGAATATCTCACCCCAACAAATGTTCTTAACGATATATGGGAGCTTTTTCTCGAAAACATTTCCGCTCCGCTGAAAATGTTTACCTCGCTGCTTGCGGTTATTCTTCTGACATCATTACTTGGCGGCATAAACGACGCCGCTGGAGAAAACAGCGTGCTGCCGCTTGTTTCTTCGCTTGTATCCGCGATAATTGTTTCGACATATATAAGCGGAATATTAGGCAGCATAGGTACGTCGGTATCAGCTGCCTCTGACTTCTCAGCGGTGTTTGTTCCTGTTTTTGCAGGAATAATAGCGGTAAGCGGACAAGCTGCAACCGCCTCGGTTTTTACATCGGTAATGCTTGTTGTGATACAGATTCTTATGCAGCTTACGGTGCAGCTCCTTCTGCCTTTTGCAGGACTTATGCTGGGTGTAACTGCGGCAGGAGGGCTTAATTCCGATCTGAAAATTGATAAGCTCGGCGATGGGGTAAAAAAAGCTATAATATGGGCGCTTGGTCTTATAATGACTATATTTATAGGAATTCTTTCGCTTCAGAGCGCAATATCGGCGTCCGCTGATTCAGTTACTCTGCGTGCGGCGAAGTTTGCTGTTTCAAACGGGATACCGTTCGTAGGAGGCGCAGTATCGGACGCTCTTGCAACAGTCAAAAGCAGTATATCCCTGCTTAAATCCGGAGTCGGCAGTTTCGGAATAATAGCGGGCAGCTGCATACTTTTTCCTGTTATGTTACATGCGCTCTGCTATCGTTTCTTTCTGTTTCTGGCGGGCGTTGCCAGCGAAATGTTTGCAACGGATAAAATAACGGGCATGATACGTTGCGGGGAAAATGTTGTTTCAATTCTGATTGCAGTCATATCATGCTTTTATCTTTTTATTACTATCTCAACTGCGCTGCTTATGTTTTTATGCAGGTAGGAGGGGCTATGAGAAGTGTTCTTTTTCAGATTTGTGCCGCCGCAATGATAACAGCGGTTCTTAAAGCGCTGCTCCCGTCGGAAAAATGTTCAAGACAGATAAAAATACTTATTTCATGCTATTTTATAGTTATTGTTATTACAGGATTTAGTTCGCAGCCGTTTTTGGAAGATATTTTTTCGGACTTCAGCATTGATACTGAATATTATGATTACTCAGTTTCGCTTGAACGGCATACAGCAGACGAAACCGCATTATTACTGCGGCAGCGTCTGGGTGAAAAGCTTAATGATGGCGGAATTTATCCTGAAAAAATTTATATTGACGTTAATATTGCGGACAGTTCAAGCATATCTATTAGTGAAATAAGGCTTGTTTTAAAAAATTTAAATGAAGAAATTAAGGCAAAGGCGGTGAGAATAATCCGGAGTTATGTCGGTACACAAGCAAAGATCACCATAGAGGAGCAGTAAAATGAAAGGGATATTCAATTTCAGGGAGATAGGAAAGCTATTTGAGAAGGATAAAAAATATACGTTGATAATTATTGCAGGGGCAGCGGTCATACTGCTTCTTGCGCTTATTCCGTCAGGAAGCGGAAAGTCTGAAAGCGCCGGAGTGCTAAGCGGCGAGGAACTTTCAAGATATGAACGAACGCTTGAAAGCAGACTTACCGAAATTCTTTCGGAGATTGAAAATATCGGTGAGATAAAGGTAATGGTTTCTCTGGACACCTCTGCACGAACGGAGTACGGAAAGAATGCGGATATGCTTCTTGAGATGAAGATGCCTGAAGTGCGCGGAGTTATCGTTGTATGCTCCGGCGGCGACGATATCATCGTTCAGGAAAAGGTCATACGTGCGGTTACGGGAGTTTTTGCAATCAGCTCAACAAGAGTGAGCGTAATAAAATAACTTAAGGAGATTTGACTATGAAAAGAATAAATATGATTATCGGGAAAAAGCAGATTGTTCTTGCGGGACTTACGGTTCTGCTTGGCGTTGCGGTGTATGTAAACTATCTTTATTCATCTTCGGGAGTAAATACCGCAGAACCGGAAAGTGCAGAAGCTTCAAACTACGGCGATGTTAAATTCGTTTCATCGGGGTCGGTCGGACAGCAGGAAATAAATGTTTCATCAACGGATTCCAACGCATATTTCGCACAGGCTCGTCTTGACAAGCAGCAGAGCAGGGATGAAGCTGTTGAAGTCCTGCAGAGCTTTTATTTCGGCGGAGATTCCACAGCGGATGAACTCGAAGTAATTGCGCAGGATGTTATAGCTGTCGGAAATTACATCGAAACCGAATCGAAAGTAGAAAATCTGCTTAAAGCACAGGGCTTCAGCGAAGCGTTATGCTATTTGTCTGATACTTCGGCAAATGTTATTGTTAAGACAAACGGACTGGATACTGCGCAAGCTGCACAAATTAAAAGCACGCTTTTAGGTGAAATTGCTATACCGGCAGAAAATATTACAATAGTTGAAATAAAATAGTTGTACATTTCGGATTTTTGTGCTATAATATTCTAAAAGTATGTTATTATGTACTTTTGGGATATCCGCTTTGCGGGTATACATAAATTATCCGGAAGGAATGAACGATTATGAATAAGACTGCTACTACTGCGGGAAAGCTTAAGATTTCCGGCAACACCATCCTGAAGATTGCAGAAGCGGCGGCAGCTGAAATAAACGGTGCGATTCTTGCTGCGGACATAAGACCCGCTTTTATTAAACGACCCGCAGCATTTATCGAAAAGCACCGTGCTCCTATAAAGGTGCGGATCTCGACAGATGCGGCAGTTATTGATATTTCGATTTACATTGCGCAGGGGTGCAAGGCACACGAGGTTGCAAAGGCGGTACAGGAAAATGTAAAGACTACGGTTCAAAGTATGACAGGAATCGCCGTTTCAAAGGTAAATGTAAAGATTGCGGGAATCTGCGCAAATAAAAATTGATCCGAAAAACCCTCCGAGCATCGGAGGGTATTCGGCGTTTCTTTGACGGATAAAAAGAAAGGACGTATCTTCGGATGACAAGACGAGAAATTAGAGAAGAAGTTTTTTTGCTTATTTTTCAGAATGAACTCAGCGGTATCGATATAGATGAAACAACCGAGGCTTGTGAAGAGGCATTTGAGATGGAAAAGAGCAGCGAAGCTGTTGTGACCGCAAAGAAGATTGCGGAAAAATATGGCGAGCTTGACGAAATAATCGGAAAATACAGCGAAAAACGCGAGGTTTCTCGCATCTCAAAGGTAAACAAGACCATTCTGCGGCTTGCGGTTTATGAAATACTTTACTGCCCGAATATTCCCACAAAGGTTGCCGCGAATGAAGCGGTGGAATTATCAAAAAAATATGCGGAAAAACAGGACAGCGCATTTATTAACGGTGTTATCGGAAGCTTTATAAAGGATTTAGGAAATGACTGCGAATAGGCCGTTTGTCGTTACCGTTTCACAGCTTAACAGGCGTATCTCAGTGCTTCTTTCGGGCGAAAAAACCTTTGCGGATTTATATGTGCGCGGTGAGATATCGAACCTTGTGACGCACTATAAATCTGGTCATATTTATTTTTCGCTTAAGGATGAAACAGCAGCCGTAAAGGCGGTAATGTTCCGTTCAAACGCTGAGAAGCTTACGTTTCTGCCGGAGGATGGAATGAGCGTTATTGTGCGCGGTTCAGTTCAATGCTTTGAGCGCGATGGAGTTTATCAGATATACGCGAATGAAATTATTCCGGAGGGTGCGGGAAAACAGGCTGTGGCATTTGAACAGCTGAAAGAAAAGCTGTCTGCTGAAGGTTTATTTTTGCAGAAGAGGGCAATTCCTCAGTTTCCGCGAAAAATTGCGGTTGTAACTTCCGAAACCGGAGCCGCTTTGCAGGATATACTAAACATTCTGGGCAGACGTTATCCTGTAGTTAAAGTTGTGCTTATATCAGTTACGGTTCAGGGAGAAAAAGCCCCTGAATCTATTGCTAATGGCATAAAAGCTGCTAATGATACCGATGCAGACGTGATAATTTTTGGCCGCGGAGGCGGTTCCGCCGAAGACCTTTCCGCATTCAATACCGAGCTTGTTGCAAGGGCTGTTTTTGCAAGCAGAATACCTACGATATCAGCAGTCGGACACGAGATTGATTTCAGCATAGCTGATTTTACTGCAGATATGCGTGCGCCTACGCCCAGCGCTGCAGCAGAGCTTGCGGTTCCGGATAAAGAAACGCTTTTAGCTGCGCTCGACACTTATAAATCGCGCGTAGAAAAGCAAATTTTTTCACTTTTTGACAGGAAGCTGAGCGGCGCTCAAAATATATATGAAAAAATACGCGCTAAAAACCCTGTTCAAAAGCTGCGAAACAATGAACAGCTTCTTGAAAACCGTCGGAATGAAATACGCGGCAAAATGCGGTCGATACTGCGAAGCCGCGAACAGCTTGTTTATTCCAAGGCGGCGGTTATTTCTGCGCTTAATCCCCTTGCTGTGCTGCTGCGCGGTTATTCGATCGCGTACAAGGATGACAAGGTCATCGGCAGTATAAAAAATGTAAAAAAAGGCGACGAGATAGTTGTGAAATTATCCGACGGTGAGATTACCGCCGTTGTTGAAGCAGCGGACGCGAAAGGAATATAAAATGAAATTTGAAGAAGCATATAAAAGGCTTGGAGAAATCTCGGCGGAAATGGACAAAAGCGATCTTTCGCTGGAAGAAGCGGTAAATCTCTATTCCGAGGCAGCGGCTTTGATAGAAAACTGCAAAAAAGAAATAGACAGCGCAAAGCTAGAGGTAGAAAAAATTGACAGAGCTTGAATTTGATCAAAAATATAAATATTTTGAACAGCTGCTCCATATTTCTGTAAGAGAACACCTTGATTATAAGGAACCTTTCCTTCAGGAGCGCGTTCTTGAAGCCTCGGAATACAGTCTGCAAGCCGGCGGAAAGCGTATCCGGCCTGTGCTTGCGCTTGCCTTCTGTGAAGCGTGCGGAGCTAATACGGAGAAAGCGAAATCTGCTGCTTCTGCAATAGAATTTATGCATACATTTTCGCTTATTCACGACGATTTGCCATGCATGGACAATGATGATTTACGGCGCGGACAGCCCAGCTGTCATAAAAAATTTGACGAAGCTACCGCGCTGCTTGCAGGTGATGCGCTTGCGATAATGCCGTTTGAGATAATTGCAAAGGCGGCAAAAAACGGCGAAATATCCGCTTCTGCCGGAGTAAGGGCTATTGCATATCTGGCTCAGGCTGCGGGAATAAACGGAATGATAGGCGGTCAGCAGATTGACATACAGTCAGATCCAATTTCATCGGAACAAACTCTGGAGATGTATTCGATGAAAACCTCGGCTTTGCTTCGCGCTGCCTGCTGCTGCGGAGTTATTTGCGCTGAGCCTGAAAATGAAAAAAAATATCTTGAAGCGGCTGAAGCGTATGCTGAAAATCTCGGACTTGCTTTTCAGCTTATTGATGATATTCTTGATATAACAAGCACCAGCGAGATGCTTGGAAAGCCGACGGGCAGTGATGCGCGCGGCGGCAAAAAAACTTATGCGGCGGTATGCGGAATTGAAAAAACGAGGAAAAAAGCTGCGGAGTTTACTGAAAAGGCAATGTCAGCGCTTGACACTTTTGCCGAGCGTGAATTTCTATCGACGCTTACTGAAAAGCTTTTGTACAGGATGAAATAAATCCACAGTCCGGCTTACCGGCGGAAAGGAAGTCAAATGAGAACCGACCAGTTTAATGTTGTACTCATTGCGGCTGTTCTGGGCTGGGCGATAGCTCAGATACTCAAAACGATATCTTACGCGATAAAATATAGAACCTTTAATCCGGAACGGATCATGGGTTCCGGCGGAATGCCGTCATCACATTCGTCTATGGTAAGCGCTCTGGCGATAACTACGTTCCGTATCTGCGGAATAACGTCGCCTGAATTTGCCCTTGCAATGACGTTTGCGCTTATCGTTATGTACGACGCGTGCGGCGTACGCAGAGCCTCCGGTCTGCACGCACACGAAATAAACCGTCTGCGAAAGATCGTTGAAAAGCTGGACGACGAGGTAGTTGAACGGCTTGACGAAGAAATCGACCTTGAACTTAATGATGAAGATGATGATAATAAGGAGCTTAAGGAATTGCTCGGACATACGCCTTTTCAGGTTATGTGCGGCGCATTGCTTGGAATTTTGATAGGAATGCTGCTTCCTATTCAGATCGTTTAAATCGGAAAAGGGTGATAATTAGTGCTTTTGTCTGAAAATCTGTCCTCGCAGACTGTCGGCGATATGTCGGTTTCCGAGCTTGAAGAGCTTTGTGCTGAAATACGGAGCTTTCTTATTGAAAATATTCCGAAAACAGGCGGTCACCTTGCTTCAAATCTTGGCACAGTAGAACTTACGGTAGCTTTACATAAGGTTTTTACAACTCCGCAGGATAAATTTATTTTTGATGTGGGACATCAATCCTACACACATAAAATAATTACGGGAAGATACGGCAGATTTTCAAAGCTTAGGTGTGAGGATGGCGTTTCGGGTTTTCCGCGTTCATCAGAATCTGAACATGACGCGTTTATCGGCGGACACAGCAGCATTTCAATTTCTGCGGCGCTCGGAATAGCTAAGGCTATGGAGCTTCAGCATAAAAAAGGCGATGTTGTAGCAATAATCGGAGACGGCGCGCTTACAGGCGGTGAAGCATATGAGGGGCTTAACAATGTTGGTAAGCTTTCCAGCAACCTGATAATAGTTCTCAACGACAATCAGATGTCGATATCAAAAAATCATGGCGTTGTTGCGGATTACCTCACGAAAATGCGCTCTTCAAAATCTTATTATGACAAAAAAGAAGCAGTTAAGCAATTTCTTGACAAATCAGCGGTTGGAAAAGAGCTTTCAAAGTCAATAAGCGGAACAAAGGATCTGATTAAATTCGCAATTTATCAGAGCAATATTTTTGAAAGCTTAGGTTTTAAATATCTTGGTCCGGTTGACGGACATAATATAGAAAAGCTGGTAGAGATTTTTACTATAGCAAAGCTGACAGATGAGCCATGTATTGTTCATGTCAGCACTAAAAAGGGGAAGGGGTATGCTCCCGCGGAGGAAAATTCAGGAAAATATCACGGAGTAGCCCGGAAAGTCCAATATGCTGCTCACACGCTCAGCTATTCCGAGGTTATGGGCAGGGAGCTTTTCAATATTGCTAAAAGCGATTCCCGAATTTGCGCGGTTACGGCGGCAATGAAGTATGCGACCGGCTTGCAGTATTTTGCAAAGGCGTTCCCGGAAAGATTTTTCGATGTTGGCATTGCTGAACAGCACGCTCTTACGTTCTGCTGCGGGCTTGCTTCTCAGGGAATGACGCCTGTTTTTGCGGTTTATTCAACTTTTTTACAGCGCTGCTTTGATCAGATAATTCACGATGCAGCTATAGAAAAAAAACATATTATACTTTGCGTTGACCGTGCAGGGTTTGTAGGCGAGGACGGAGAAACACATCAGGGCTTGTTTGATGTTCCTTTGCTGCTTTCGGTTCCGGGAGTGACAATTTACACGCCCATTGACGCTTCATCGCTCAGATTTGCTCTTCGCAGGGCATTACAGGATGATGGGATATGCGTTATACGTTACCCGCGTGCATTCAGCCGCGATTTGAATATGCAGAGCTTTTTCGAGATGAATTATTCAGAAAAAAAATCTGATATTCTGCTTGCAGGTTATGGTAGAGTTTGCGAAAATATTATCGGTCATGACGGTGCAGACAGCCTTTGTTTGAATCAGATCAAGCCTTTGCCGCGGGAAGCTCTTGAAATAATGAATGAATATGAAAAGGTGTTTTTTTTCGAGGAAGGCATGAAATCCGGCGGCGTCGGTGAAAAGATTATGAATGGACTTTATTCGCGCGGTTTCAGCGGAAAATTTAAAATAACGGCTGTTGGCGAAGAATTTGTTCCTGCTGCTGAGATCGAATCGCAGCTGCGGCATTGGAAGCTTGACCGCAATTCAATAAAGCAAATGGTGGAAAATGAAAGAAAGACTTGACAAGATACTCACGGATCTTTCGCTGGTCAAAAGCCGTACCGCCGCAGCGCAGCTGATAAAGGAAGGCTGCGTTTCGGTAAACGGAACTGTAATAACGCGTCCTGCGGAACGTTTTGACGGTGAAACAGACAAATTTGAAATAAACGAACAGTCGGACATTTTGAAATATGTCGGACGAGGCGGGCTTAAGCTTGAAAAGGCGATAGCAGATTTCGCCGTCAGACTTGACGGAAAGATATGCATGGACATCGGCGCCTCAACAGGAGGATTTACCGATTGCATGCTGAAAAATGGGGCGCTGCTTGTTTATTCAATAGATGTGGGACATAATCAACTTTCGCCCGCTCTGCGTTCCGATAAACGGGTAGTTTCACTTGAGGATCTTGACATACGCAATGCAGGACAGTCTGAAATTCCCGAAAAAATTGATTTTTTCAGCATTGATGTTTCTTTTATTTCGCTCAAGCTGATATTGCCTGAGCTGAAAAGATTCTGTGCGGAAAAATCAGAATGTATCGCGCTTATAAAACCTCAGTTTGAATACGGAAAGCATAAAATAGGCAAAAACGGCGTCATTAAGGACAAGAAAATACATCAGAAAATAACGGCTGATATGTGTGAGTTTGCCGCAGAGCTTGGCTGCTTCGAAATTTCTGTGATACCCTCACCGATAAAAGGCGGAGACGGTAATACTGAATTTCTTATGCATTTTTTTATAGGAACGTCGGAGGAAAAATTGCAATGAAGATTTTGATTTGCAGTAATCTTGAAAAAGAAAAAACACTTGCGGTATTGCCTGATTTAGTAAATATTCTTTCTGAATCAGGAATGACTGCGGTTATGCCGGAATCTGCCGCCAAATTTTATAGAAGTCCTTTTGCGGAATATCTTTCTGAACCGATTTCGCTTGATAAGATTGATATTCTGCTTACTGTAGGCGGCGACGGAACTATACTTAAATGGGCAAAAAAAGCCGCTCTTGCAGGAAAACCGCTGATTGGCATAAACACTGGCAGGCTTGGATTTATGACTTCTCTTGAGCCTGAGGAGCTGCAGCTTCTTTCAAATTTAAAAACGGGAAATTATTCGGTCAGCAAGAGGATGCTTATGGAAGCGACGATTTATTCTGAAAATTCTTCTGTGAGCTATCTTGCGCTTAACGATATAGTTCTTTCAAAGGACAGCTATTCAAAGCTTCCCGAATTTTCTGTTTGCAGCAACGGATTTGTCGTTTCAAGGCTGCGTGCTGACGGGCTTATTTTAAGCACTCCTACAGGTTCAACGGCTTATGCGCTGTCCGCGGGAGGTCCGATAATCGAGCCTGACGCAGAATGTATGGAGCTGACTCCTCTTTGCGCACATACGCTGCTTAACAGACCAATGATATTCAGCGGAAATGATGAAATCTCGGTTAGTTATAAAGGGTATGAGGGTAGTGCGGTGAATGTAAGCGTTGACGGCGACAGCGGGATTTATCTCGGCGAAAATGACAGGATAGTTATTTCAAAATCGCCGGTTGTATTCAGACTTATAGATATAAACGGCAACAGTTTCTACAATGCACTGAATAATAAACTGTTAAAGCCGTTGAAATAACAGGAAAGGAGCTGTAAAAGTGAAGAAAGGCAGACAGGCGGAAATTCTTTCGATCATAGCACAGGAAGAGATTGAAAATCAGGAAATGCTTATACAAAGACTGAAAGAACGCGGTTACAGCGTCACTCAGGCCACTATTTCCCGTGATATTAATCAGCTTAATCTTGAGAAGTCAATTTCAAAGAATGGCGTTAGCTGCTATATGAAGGCTAAGCGTGCAAATGGGGTACACTTTGAAAATATTTTTCAGCAGTCGGTTGTCAATATCGATTATGCAGGCAATATAATCTGCATAAAATGCCGTTCAGGTCTTGCGAACGGAGCTTGCATTACGCTTGAGAGTATGAATATTGATTCCGTCGTCGGAACTATCGCTGGCGACGACACATTTTTTGTACTTGCACGAACTGAAAATGACGCAAAAAATATTGCGGCTCATCTAAAAAAACTGCTTTAAAGCGGAGGAGACGTTATGCTGAAGGAGCTTTATATCGAAAATCTTGCGGTTATCGAAAAAGCCTCGATTTCTTTTACCGATAAATTCAATGTTTTTTCCGGTGAAACAGGAGCGGGAAAGAGTGTTCTTATCGGTGCAATAAATGCCGTGCTCGGCGGACGCATCTCAAAGGATATCATAAGAACCGGTACACAAAAAGCGTCGGTTACGGCTCTTTTTGACTGCATTACTGCAAAAACTGCCGAAAAGCTTGAGGAATACGGTTTTGAAAAGAGCGAAGAACTCATCTTGCAGCGTGAATTTTCGGTAGATGGAAAAGGAATTGTACGAATTTGCGGGAAACCGTCAACCGTGGCGATATTAAAGGACATTTCAGCAAGTCTTATCGATATACATGGTCAGCATGATAACCGTATTCTTGTCGATAATACAAATCAGCGCGACCTGTTGGATAATTTCGCAGGCATAAAGACCGAGCTTGATGTATACGGAGAGCTTTTTCGCAGCTTCTCACAGCTTTTGCGAAAAATACGTCAGCTTGAAGAAGCCGATTCCCAAAAGGAGCTGCGTATTTATGAGCTTACCAAGCAGATAGACGAGATTGCGCGTCTTAATCTTAAAAAAGGTGATGAAGAGGTAATTTCGGAAAAGCTGGTTCGTGCAAGAAGCTTTGAGCAGATAAATAATGCTCTGCTCTCTGCTCAGAATGCTATAAGTGGCGACAGCGACGGCGGAAGCGGAGCTCTTGATATGCTTGGCGCGGCAAAAAACTCACTGCTGGGAATTTCTGAGTTCATTCCCGAATGCGGAGAACTAAATGAACGTCTTTCCGGTCTTATAATCGAGCTTGAAGACATAGGAAATGAGATTGCGAATAATATTCCGGACGACGATTGCGAAAATGATCTGTCGCTTCTTGAAGAAAAAATGAGCGATGTTCTTCGTCTTAAACGTCGTTACGGCGCTGAGCTTGACGACATATTGGATATGTGCGAGGAGTGGCGCACAGAGCTTAACGAATTGTCTGACACTGATAATACTCTTGCTGTACTTATAGAAGAAAAGCGCAAGCTGGGAGAACAGGTCAAGGAACAGGCGCTTGCACTTTCCGAAAAGCGCAAGGCAGCAGCAGCGCGTCTTACCGAAGCTATTTCGAGCGAGCTGAAATTTCTTGATATGCCGGATGTTAGACTTGAATTTACGGTCAGCCACGGAAAAGTTACCGTAAACGGAATGGACGAAATAGAAATGCTTATTTCTGTTAATAAAGGCGAGGAGCTGAAACCGATAGCTAAGGTTGCTTCCGGCGGCGAGCTTTCGCGTATAATGCTTGCAATAAAGACTGTACTTGCAGAACACGACGATACGCCGACAATGATTTTTGACGAGATAGACACAGGAATAAGCGGCAGAGCTGCACAAAAAGTTGGAAAAAAATTGTCGGAACTTGCAAAAAAGCGTCAGGTGATATGCGTAACTCATCTTGCGCAGATAGCAGCTCTCTCGGATAATCATCTGCTTATAGAAAAGAAAACCGACAAAAACCGCACATATACAACAGTTCATACCCTTGATCATTATGAAAAAGTACGGGAAATCGCTCGCATTATTTCCGGAGACGCAACAAATGATGTATCGCTGAGCAATGCCGAGGAATTGATAAAGAATAAGGAGCGGCAGCTATGAATTTCCGCGCCGAAGTTTATACAAGAAAACAGCTTTGCGAAGCACTTGAGAATCCTTATATCGAGTTAGTTTATACGCCGATAAGGCTTATTGAGCCTATTCTGTCACAGTACAGCAGCAAAATTATACTTATTCCGCCGTTTTATCTCGCAGACTGTGAAAAAAAGGTTGTTCAAAGACTTTATGAATTGAAGGAAGATGGCTTTAATAAAGCTCTTGCACATACGGTCGGGCATATTGATATTCTGAAATCGATCGGATTTGAAATATACGGCGGCGTCAGACTGAATTGTACAAACAGTGAAACTGTTCATCTTTTGGCGGAGTATGAACTGAAGGATGCAATAGTTTCGGAAGAGCTTACTGCGGAGCGCCTGAATAAGCTTGAAAAGCCAATACCTCTGGGATTTGTGGCATATGGATTTTTGCCGCTTATGATAACAAGGCGATGTCCGATAAAAAACGGAAAACCCTGCGGGACGGAATGGTGCCGAAAAAGCATTACAGACCGCAGCGGAAGAAGCCTTAATGTAATTTGTTGCGAAAACACTGCCGAAATTCTGAACAGCGACATTCTTATGATCAGTGACAGGCTTGACAGGTTTACAAATATGAATTTTGCGGTGCTGAAATTCACTGTAGAAGATGATATAAATGAGGTAATTCACAAATATATCGATCGTGAAGCGTGCGAAATTCAGAATTTCACACGCGGACTATATTTCAGAGGAGTAAACAAATAATGTATATAAATATAAAAAAATTACACGATAAAGCAAAGCTTCCTTTTCGGGCAACTCAGGGAAGCGCCGGAGCCGATTTATTTGCCTGCATTGACGCGGATATTGTTGTATCGCCGCAGGAGCGCGTGCTTATCCCGATAGGTATTGCGATTGAATTTGACAACCCTGAGGTCGGCGCGTTTATTTTTCCCAGAAGCTCGCTTTCGTCGAAATTCGGTATTTCTCTTGCTAACTGCGTAGGTGTAATCGACAGCGATTACCGCGGTGAAATCAAAGTCCCGGTTATAAATTATTCAAATGAGCCTTATACGATTCACTGCGGCGAGCGAATTGCGCAAATGGTCATTTTGCCTGTTATTCTGCCGGATTTTGCTGAAGTTGATGAGCTGACTGAAACCGAAAGAGCAGACGGCGGCTTTGGCTCTACAGGCATATAATACGATGATGGCAAACTGCACAAAATTACCGTCTAAAATTTTCATTTTTTTCGCTTTAAACAGTTGTATGAGGTTTCATTTCGTGTTATAATAAATTCTGAACAATAATTCAGGGAAGGTTGGTAAGGAAATGTTTACTAAGGACATTGGAATTGATTTGGGAACGGCAAATACCCTTGTATATATGAGAGGCAAAGGCATAATTATCCGTGAACCGAGCGTTGTTGCGGTTGACGTTAAATATGAACGTGTGCGTTATGTAGGTCAGGAAGCGAAAGACGTTATCGGACGTACCCCCGGCTCAATAGTTGCGGTACGTCCGCTCAAGGATGGCGTTATTGCTGATTTTGACATGACGACAAGCATGCTTCAGGAATTTATTTCTAAAGCGACAAAGGGCAGAAAATTTCTTAAAAAGCGTGTTATAATCTGCATTCCGTCAGGCGTGACGGCTGTTGAAAGACGTGCTGTAAAGGAGGCTACACAGAGCGCAGGCGCAAAGCGCGTATCAATTATTGAAGAACCTATGGCAGCTGCAATAGGAGCGGGGCTGCCAGTTGCTGAACCTACCGGAAGTATGATAGTCGATATCGGCGGCGGAACGAGCGAGGTTGCCGTAATATCTCTTGGAGGTATTGTTACGTCGAAGTCTGTTCGTGTTGCAGGCGATGAATTTGATAATTCTATAATCAATTATATTAAAAAGAAATATAATCTTCTTATTGGCGAAAGAACGGCGGAAAACATTAAAATTGCTATCGGCTCCGCTTTTCCTTATGATGACAAGGAAGAAGAAATGGAAATAAAGGGTCGTAATCTGCTTAACGGATTGCCTGAGAATATAACAATTACAAGTATTGAAATACGTGAAGCTCTTGCCGAACCGCTAAGTCATGTAATTGAAGCGATAAAAATAACTCTAGAAAAGACGCCTCCTGAGCTTGCTGCAGATATTATAGACCAGGGTATCATGCTTGCAGGCGGCGGAGCATTGCTGAAAGGACTTGATAAGCTCATCAACAAAGAAACAGGTATGCCTGTAAAGATTGCGGAACGTCCGCTTGACTGTGTTGCAGACGGCACAGGAAAGGTTCTGGAAAACATTGATAAGCTGGTTGACGTATTAAGCGACGACGATTCAAAATATTGAGAAATGAAAAGCGTTTTTGATTCGTTCAATAACGCTTTTACTTTTTAGTTAAGGACCTCAACATTATCGACGGAGGAATATGAAGGATTTTTTTCACAGCTTAAAATTTAAAATAATATTGTGTCTGCTTGCGCTTGTGCTTGGTTTTATGATTTATGCTGCGATTTCGGGCGGAAATGTCATTTTTCCGAAAAGTATTCTGGAGACTGCCGCGCAGCCTTTTGTTGCTGCAGCAACAGCTGTTTCGGACTGGGCAGAACGCACGCTGGACGCTTTTATGAACGCAGAAAAATATCGTGAGGAAAACGTTATGTTACGTGAAAAACTGACGGAAATGTACTCGCAGATAATTGACAAAAATAAAACGGACGAGGAAAATGAGCGTCTTCGAGAGATGCTTGAAATAGCAAAGGAAAACGATGATTATGAGTGGTCTGCCCCATGTAAGGTAATTGCAAGAAATACAAATGATATATTCGGGGGATTTACTATTGATAAAGGAAGCAGCGACGGAATCGCGCTTCACGATCCTGTAATAACTGAAATTGGCCTTGTAGGATATATAACAGAGCTTTCTCCTCATTATGCGGTAGTTACGACTGTCCTTTCCCCGGAAATAAATATAGGTGTTATAACAGCTGATAAAAATGTTGTCGGAATTATTGAAAATGATATTTTGTATTCCTCCGACGGGTATTGTCTTATGAGTTATATAAACAAGGACAGCGATATTGCCGAAGGAGATATTGCAATAACTTCTGGCGGAACAGTATTCCCGTCCGGAATTTTCATCGGAACGATTGATTCTGTCTATCCAGATGCTAACGGATTGACGCTGCATGCGGTCATTAAACCGGCAGAAAACGTATTTAATGTTACAAATGTATTTGTAGTTACCGATTTTGAGGGGCAGGGAACCGGCTGATATGAAATACCGAATTATTGGAAAAAATGTAAAAACAAGGCATGAACAGAAATTGGCTGCTGTAAAATGGCTGCTGTATATTATGTGCCTTTTGGCGTTTTATATTGTTATGCGCTGTGGAATTTTCGGATTCTGGCAGCCGGTTTTGCTTGTTCCGCTTGCTGTAGCTGCTGCTATGCATGAGAGTGAGCTTACCTCATGTATTTTTGCTGTATTCTGCGGACTGTATATTGATATTTCTTATAGATTTTTGTTCGGTTTCAGCGCTTTCTGGCTGCTTATAGTGTGTCTTGCGGTATCGCTGCTTGAACACAATCTGATAAGAATAAATCTTCTGAATTTTTTGTGGACAAATTTTGCGGCAGTAGTCCTGGAATTTTCTATGGCATATTTATTTAACGCGGTTATATGGGATTACCCGAATTATGAGATCATTTTAATAAAATCAATTCTTCCGACAATGATTTCAACAGTCGTTGCTTCACCACTGGTTTATTTTATTGTTAGGGCAATAAATATACGGTTCGGAAAAGCAACCGAACTGAACAGATATGAGCCCGCCGAAAATGAAGATGAAGATTCAGAGGCAAATATAGATTGAACGGAGGAACGGCAATGTCAAGATTTTCAAAACTTATCAGGACTGTCGTTTTGCTGGCTCTGGTTTTCATTATGCTGTTTTTATGCATTCTGCGTTTGATGAAGCTTCAAATAGTTGACGGAGCAGAGTATCTTGCAATGACAGAAACAAGCTATACCGCCTCACAGGAAATAATTGCAACACGCGGTCAGATTTTTGACTCAAATCATAAGGTTCTGACTACAAATAAAACAGTTTATCGTGTTATTATACAAAAGTCATTTATTACTTCCGGAACTGAAAATGACATTATTCGTGAAACAGTGGAAATTCTGAGTAAAAACGGCGAGAAATGGAATGATTCGGTGCCTATATCCGCATCTGAGCCTTATTTTTTCACCGAAAAAGAGTCTATAACTGACGTTTTTAAAGATCGCATACGCGTAAATCTTGATGCAACTGCCGAAAACTGTATAAAAGCGTTGATTAAAAAATATAATATCGACTGCGAAAAGTTTGATGTATACGAACAGCGTATAATTGCAGGTGTGCGGTATGAAATGGAGCTTAAGGATTTTTCATATGATAATTATTTTACGCTTGCTGACGATATAAAAATCGAAACAGTTACGGCGTTGAAGGAATCTGGATTCCGTCTTAATGGAATTGATATAATTGAGCTATCTGACAGATTTTACGCGGAAGATGAAATAGCGCCCCATGTTCTCGGGACGGTTGGCGCTATATCTCCCGAAGAATATTCAGCATTGAAAGCGGACGGCTACAGTTATAATGATACTATCGGGAAATACGGCGTAGAACTTGCCATGGAAAGCGTTTTGCGCGGTGAAAACGGCGAACGTTCAATTTCCCGCGATTCAAATGGTCATGCAATATCCGATGAGATTACAAAAGAGGTGGTCGCGGGAGAAAGCGTTGTTCTTACAATAGATTCAGATTTTCAGAAAAATCTTCAGGATATTCTTGCAAATCATATAAATTGGCTTAATAATTCTGCGGACCGGGGAAACGACTGCGACGCCGGCGCTGTTGTTGTTCTTAACGCAAAAACTGGCGCAGTTATAGGAATGGCTACTTATCCGACATATAATCTGACCGATTCGGTAGAAAATTACAGTGCTGTCCTGAACAGTACCGGTAATCCGATGTATAACCGCTGTATAAACGGTCTGTACCGTCCCGGCTCGGCATTCAAGACTATTACGGCAGCAGACGGTCTTATAAACGGACTTATAGACCGCGATACAAAGAGTACCTGCACTGGTATTTACACGTTTTATTCCGAGTCGGATTACCGTCCAAAATGCACCGGCTATCATCTTGGTTATGATGTTGTGAACTGTCTGAAATGGTCATGTAATATTTTTTTCTATGATCTCGGCAGGCGGCTCGGCATTGATGAACTTTCATCATTTGCAGCAAAATTCGGATATGGACAGAATCTTGGGCTCGAAATAGGCGGACTTTCAGGTCAGATGTCAAGCCCAGAGCTTTATGAAAAGCTACGCGGAGAGCCGTGGACGGATGGAAATACGCTTCAGGCTTCGATAGGGCAGATGGATACGCTTGTAACTCCTCTTCATCTTGCTGTTCAGGCGCTTACTCTAGCAAACGACGGCGTAAGAATGAAGCCATATCTGATAGATTCAGTGTGGAATTATGACTGCACCGAGATGATTTATCAGAATAAACCCCAAGTGGTTGAAACTATTGAAAACAAAAATGATGCGTTCCAGATAGTACGCGAAGGAATGATAGCAGTTTCGACACTTGTAAACTGGCCTACAAGCTCTGCACTCTGGAATTTTGACTATCTTCCATACAATGTTGCGATAAAAACAGGTACAGCGGAAACAGGAGACGGCTACTATACCTCTACAGTTATGGGATATTATCCTGCTGAGGAGCCTGAGATAGCTTTTGGTATCATCCTTGAAAAAGGTGAATATTCACGTTATATGGTGCGAAATATTATCGATGCATATTTTTATGAATATGAGCCTGATATTAATGAAGACGGAATTGTTATAAATCCATGGAAACGTTGGGAAAGCAACCCTATTGCCACCGAATAATGGTAATATTTCACATAAAAAAATCCTTTTTCATGTTGTTTTGCACAAATTTTTATATAATTGAAAAAAAACCTTTAAAAATGTAAAAAAATATGCTATTATATAATATGGTAATCAGAAAATATGGAGGTAATCCTATGGCTCAAATTATTGCTGTTACTGCAGGTAAAGGCGGAACCGGTAAGTCTACGACTTCCGCAAACATTGCTTCGTGCCTCGCTTATCACGGAAAAAAGACACTGGTTGTAGAGCTTGACTTCGGTTTGCGCTGCTTGGATATCATGCTCGGTATAAAGGATAAGGTAAAGCATGATATAGGTGAGTATCTCGAAGGAAAAATTGATATAATGACTGCGACAACTAAGGTTGAACGCAGTGAAAACCTTTCGCTTGTATGTGCAACAAGAAACCCTTTTATGGATATAAATCCTGAAAAAATTATCGGTGTATGCAACGAAATGCGTGAATACTTCGATTATATAATAATTGACACCGCAGGTGTAGGCAGTTCCGTGTTCAGCGTAATCAAGGCGGCGGATTTAATACTTATGGTCACAACTCCTGATACTGTTTGTGTACGTGACGGTGCTATACTTTCGGATTTTCTCTATGTAAAGAGCAGCATAAACCAGAAGCTGATCATAAACAAGGTTCCTGTCCGTTTTAAGGATGAGGAAATTCTTGAGGATCTCGACGTTGTAATGGACACGGTTGGGATTCCGCTTATCGGAGTAGTTCCCGAAGATAACGACATCAGAATTTGCGGCGCAAAAGGTATGCCGCTCCCGAAATCCAGCGCGGGTTTTAAGGCATATGATTCGATTTGCCGCAGAATCCTCGGCGAAGATGTTCCTTTATCCATAAACATTAACTAAAATAAGATTAAGGGAGGTTTAAAATGAACATTGCATTGATTGCCCACGACTCCAAGAAAGAACTTATGGTTCAGTTCTGCATAGCATACTGCGGAATTTTAAGCAGACATAATTTATGTGCAACCGGAACGACCGGAAAGCTTGTCGCTGAAGCGACAGGACTTCATATCCAGCGTTATCTCAGCGGTGCACAGGGCGGCGACCAGCAGATTGCAGCAAGAATTTCCTGCAACGAAATAGATGTTCTGTTTTTCTTCCGCGACCCGCTTAACGCAAAGGCTCACGAACCTAATGAAATGACTCTTCTTCGTTTAAGCGACGTTCACAACATTCCTGTTGCTACCAATATTGCTACGGGTGAAGCACTTGTTCATGCGCTTGAGCGCGGCGATCTTGATTGGCGCAATATTTTACGAGTGTAATCATAACAGCAAAACAGCCTGGGAAGACCGCAATCTTTTCAGGCTGTTTTTATTATTGATTCTTAATTTCGTTTATTATTATCTGAACCATGTACTTCAAAAAATGCAAATCAGAGCTTGATGGATTATCAATTCTGAAGGTGCAGCCGCAAACATCTGAAAATTCTCTTCCGAATATTATCCTTCTTCTGCCGCCGCTGCATGAACCGCAGTGACAACAATGGTCTACATATTTCCACGCAGCTTCTTTTATTTTATCTTCAATCTTGATATCGCTTAAACATTTTAAATTCAGATCGTCCGACCAAACAGTCCAATGATTGTTAGCTTCATCGGGATCTTTTATTGCTATAAAGCAAACGCACTCATCATTAAATTTAACCCAATAATAAATTTTATTTTTCCAGCACTCGCCGTTATCTTTGTAAAAAGTCGTGCCGTTCTCTTCAAGAAAAGAAACAAAATCCAATGCGGTTTGCTGTTCGTTTAGGGGCAAATTTTCATAAATATAATCTTTTATGTTATTATGCATTTTTTCTCACTTTATAATTTTTGCAATCCTGGGCTTAATAAATCTCACATAAATTTCGCGCATGTATCCGAGAAAAAAGTCATACAACACAAATGCAATATTTCCCGTACCCCAGAGAATATAAACCGCATAAACCCCGAAATCTTCAAGTCCCTCAAGCATCTCTTCGGCAGAAAGAAGAATGCACAAAATCTGATATGTTATAACTATTGCCGCATTAAAAATTCCAAGCTTTACCAGAAAACGAACAATTTTATTTTTTATTTTATCAAGACAGAAGCGCAGGGTAGGGTAGTATCCAAAAAATGAAAGGAAGAAAAAGTCTGCTTCAATTTCGGGAATAAGCATAAACGACAGTAAAGTTACTGCAACGTACGATAAAAATGCCCATTTTTTCCCGATTTGTTCACTTATAACCCAAATAAAAATTCCTGCAACTGCGGGCATTGCATAGGCAAATGACGGCACCAGCGAAATAAACATTACCATTACGCTGAGCGCTGAAACAATTCCGCAGAATGCGATGTTGAAAGTGGTTCGGGAAGACGATTTTTTTTGCATATAACCTCCGATTATGACTTGCTGTACAGCAGAAGGCTTTTTTCCTTTAGCTCGCGGCCGTCACGGAGTATTTTAATAAGACGTTCACGATCAGAATCACGTATTGCGTCGCGGTACTCCGTAATACAATCGAGAATGCAATTTATTTCGTTCAGCAAAGCCGTTTTATTGCACAAAAACAGCTCAGACCACATATATTCATTAAGTTTTGCAACGCGCGTCAGATCCTGGAAGCTGCCTGCTGAGAATCCGTCAAAATTCAGCATTGTCGGGCTTTTTACATAGGCATTTGATACAACGTGCGCAAGCTGTGATGTATAAGCGATGACTTCATCATGTTTTTTCGGTGTGGAAACAACAGCTTTTCCGAAACCGAGACTGCTTGCAAGCGTTTGAAGCAAGTCGACAGCAATCTGCGGAGTAGCTTCAGTAGGTGTAATGATAAAGCTTGCGCCGTCGTAAAGATTATCCGTAGAATAGTCAAACCCAGAATATTCACGTCCTGCCATTGGATGTGTTCCAACAAAAATAACGCCGCGTTCTGAAAGCATATCAGTGCATTCATTTACAACATATTCCTTTACGCCGCAGGAGTCAATAACTATGCTTCCTTTTTTAAAATTATCGGCGTTTGATTTAACGAAATTAACAATCGCCTCCGGATAAAGACAGATGATAGTAAGATTAGCTTCACAAAGATGGTCGGGAGTTATTTCTTCATCAATCGCGCCGACTTCAAGAGCTTTTTTTATTGTATCCCCGTTTGTATCAATTCCCATAATATGGTGAAAAGTGTGTTTTTTAAGCGCTTTGCAAAATGAGCCGCCTATAAGACCAAGCCCAACAACAGCAATATTCATTTTATCCAATCCTTTCAGTGGTGTATCACATTAAATTACAATAATTATTATAGTACATATGCGAAAGAAAATCAAGAGCTTTTATCATTTTTCTTATTTGACGAAATTTCACCAAGCGGGTTATGTTCAATTGCGTCACGAACCTGTTCATTTGCAACATGGGTATAGATCTGTGTTGTGTCAAGGTTTTCGTGACCTAAAACTTCTTTGAGAACGCGCACATCAACACCGTTCTGATACATAAGTGTTGCGGCTGTATGACGAAGTTTGTGAACAGAAAAACCCATTCCGCTAAGTCCTGACAGCTTCAGCTTTTCTTCAATTATCTGCTCAACACGGCGGTTTGAAATGCGCTTGCTCATACGGCTTATAAACAGCGCCTTATCATTTACAGCCGGACGAACTTTTATATAATCTTCGTATGCAGAAACGCAGGCACTGTTAAAATAAACAATGCGTTCCTTGTTGCCTTTACCTGTTATTTTCATAAATGCAACCTGTTTTCCGTCAATATTCGTACCTGTGTAATCGTTTACGTTAATTTTTACCAATTCAGAAAGCCGCATTCCACAATTCAAAAAGAATGTGAGCATGCAATAATCCCGATAATCCTCCCAAGTTTTAAGTACCGAACACGTCTTTAGCAGTTCAGTTGCTTGTTCGACTGTAAGGTGCTTAGGCAGAGCTTTTTTAGGTGTTGGAAGCTCAAGATTCTGTGCCGGGCTTACATCAAACCACATTTTTTTGATTGTAAGATATTTGAAAAACTGGCGAAGCGATACAGCCTTACGAGCACGCGCCTTAGCATGATTTTCTCGTTCCGAAGCTGTATATGAAAGAAATGCAAGAATATCGTTGAGCGTGACTGATTTAACAAGTTCGCTTGAAACATCGGCAATCTTTATGTCATTGAAATCTTCATCAGAACCGAGCCGTTCCATTTTAAGATATCTCAGAAAAAGCCGTATATCCGTGTAGTAGTTCTTAACGGTCAGTTCCGAGCGCATTTTTATTGTTGATATGTAGTTTAGGTATTCCTGCAAGTAATCGGGACAATCTTCAAATTTCATATTATTTCTCCATTAATGCCTTCCCTTAATTGCGTAAAATTTTAATTTTACGCAATTAGCTGTGCGAGAATTTTCAACTGCCCTTATTATAGCATTTTTTGACCGGAATTTCAACTGTTGCGGTTCTGATCAGCACCGCAACTCTGAATCATCTTTACCTATATTTTTCCGGCGGCTGTTGCGGATCCGGATCCGCTCAGCGACTATAAAATATACACACCTTTACCTATATTTTTCCGGCGGCATATAGCCATTGATTTTATCGACTTCAGCGATATAACTTTTATACGGTTCCCGTGTAAACACCTGAAGCCCGAAGCCTGAGCAGCTCCGCATAACCGGAAACGCCTGAAAAGCACACAAATAGCAGCTCCGACAGTTATACCGCTCGGAACAAATAACACATTTGCAATAATCGCATAATCTGTACAAGCGTTCGGACGGCGGCAGACTATAGACTTCTTCATCAGTCAGGCGCGGGAGCTTTATAATCATTGCAATCTAAAATATTAAAATAATCGCCTACTTCATACGAAGAAAAAACATCACGTTCTACATCAAAACGTTTTTCTTTAATAACGGTAAATCCAAACTCGTGTTAATATGATATAATTTTGTTGATTTTAACAAGGAGATAAAATGCCAAGAAGTGAAGCACAGAAAAGAGCTGATAAAAAATACAATGCTACACACGAAATAAATTACAAAACAATCGGAACAAGAGTAGACAAAAAAACGGCTGAGATAATAAAAAAAGAAGCTGATAAAAGAAGCATTTCACCGAGTAAATTTTTATTAGAATCTGCATTGTATTGCATAAATAACAATATTAATTTTGAAAATAAGGAGTAAAATAAAAAATGAATACAACATACTCAATAGCTTCTATATTAGGTGGACTTATAGGTCTAGTTATAATCCTTGCAATATTAATAAGCCCAATCATACTTATAATTTTTTTAGTTAATAAAAAGACGAATAAAACACCAACACAAGCACCGACACAGTCGCAAACACAACCGCAGGTAATACAACAGCAGACGGAAGAAGTTAAGCCACAAAAAGAAAAATATCCCTACATATTAGTTCCTAGTCTGCTTACAGGAAAAGAATACAAGTTTTATCAATCATTAAAACCTATTGCAGATAAATATGGACTTGATATAGTATGCAAGGTAAGAATGGCAGACCTTTTATTCATTCCTAAGCAAACTCCAAATTACATTAAATGGTTTAATTATATAAAGGCAAAACACATTGATTTTGTATTATGTGCTACAGCTATGAAACCAGTATTATTGATAGAAGTTGATGACTACACACACGACAGAGAAGATAGAAAACAACGAGATGAATTTGTAGACAGTATTTTCGAGGAAACAAAAATAAAGCTACTGCACATAAGGACATGGACAACAGAACAGCTTGAAGATGAAATAAAAAATGTGTTTCCTCTTGACAAAATACATACAATGTAGTACAATGTACTATGAAAGGAGTTGGTATTATGTCATTCTCAATCAGATTAACAGAACAGGAAAAGAATTTAGCCGATAGTTATGCGCGTCTTCACTCTTTGTCTTTAGGCGAAGCTTTCAAGCAGGCTTTATTTGAAAAAATCGAAGAAGAATATGATATAGCCGTATACGAAGAAGCCCACAAGGAATATGAAGAAAGCGGAAGAAAAAGCAGACCTATAGAGGAGTTGTGGAAGGAACTCGAATTATGAAATACCGTATAGAAACAACTCCAAGGTTTGACAAGGAATTTCGCAAACTTGACAGGTACACAATGCGAATGATAAAGGCATGGATAGAGAAAAATCTTGTAAACTCAGAAAATCCCAGAGCGCACGGAAAAGCCCTAACAGCAAACAGAAGCGGACAATGGCGTTACCGTATCGGCGATTATAGGCTAATATGCGAAATACGCGATAACGAACTTGTTATTCTTGCGCTGTCAATAGGTCACCGAAGAGAAGTGTATGATTAAAAACCGCTCTCCTCTGCCCTGCTCCAGAGCAAGCAAAAGCGGAAAGCGATATATAATGTACGAAAAACCCACCTATTAGCATAGGTGGGTTTCTGCTTGCCCACGGAAAGCTCGGCGATACCCGATAAGTAAATATTCGATTGTTAACCGGAAGAATAGATATAATTCCCGGTTTTTTTCTTTTGTTCTCCTCTGCTTATTGAACGCTCCGGGGCAGCTCATTCCGTTCGGCTCTTTTTGTAACACAATTCCACGGCACCGTCAAGGGTTGTAAAACTTTTCCGTTTCGTACTGTATCGGAAAACTTTTACAACTTTTTTTGTTTTCATACTGTATACAAAAAAAGCGAGCCCTTGACTGCACCATGGAACTGTGTTTCGGATACGCCGGAACGGAAATGAGCCACCCGCTCCGGAGGTGTTCAAAAATAAGCAGAAAGGAGGTTCACAAAAGAATAAAAAAACCTAGAGTAACCAGCTCCGCAGGGAGCCAGTCAGGAGATGTTAAACACTACGCCGAGCGGGCGTTAAGCGCAGAAAGGAAATGAAAAATGAACTATAAAACATACTTTAAAAAGTACGGTAAAGTTTATGGAGTGTCTTACAAATACGATTTTGGAAAATGGACAGGCTACATAAATGAGTTTAAAAGTCTTGAAGAAGCAGAGGAATGGCTCCACACGGAAGGATACGACTTTAGAACACGCGAACTTGGATCTCTAAGTTACTGCAAAAGCTGCATATCTAACGCTTGACTTTTTTTAAAAACTGTGCTAAGATAATAGCACGCAGAAATCGGAAAGGACGGTACATAATTATGGCACTTACTAAGGAAGATTTACAGGCGATTGCGAGTTTAATTGACAGTAAACTTGATGAAAAGTTATCGCCTATCAAGGGTCAGCTTGAAGAACTCAAGGAGATAACCGAAGAAACAAGAGAAGCTGCGAATGCTGCACTTCTGTGGATTGATACTTACTGGAGGAACGACTTCGATAAACCATTCCCGCCTAAAGAAAAAGATATAGTTTGATAAAACACTGCCGCCTAAAGGAAAAGATATAGTTTAATGTAAAATGCCCTCGGAAGTCTTACACACTTCTGAGGGCAAGTTTCTTTATTGCGCATTTCGCAAAAGTTTTACGCATAAAGCTGTTAAGTAAAATTTTTATGTCGAAAATTTTAATTTTACGCAATTAGCTGTGCGAGAATTTTTCAACTGCCCTTATTATAGCATTTTTTGACCGGAATTTCAACTGCGTGCGCTAATAAACATCCCGATCGGCGGGGTTAGCTCTAAATAAGATTCTATAGCGACCATTCCTTGGTTACCGCAGAGCCGCTTACGTTAGTATATGAAAACCTCGGATACAGGGGCTTTTACAAAAAGAAAATGGACACGCGTCCTGATACATAAATTGTATCAAAATGGTGTCCGGTTATGGAGCGGACAACGGGAATCGAACCCGCCTCCTCAGCTTGGGAAGCTGATGTTCTACCGATGAACTATATCCGCTTGTTCTTCATTATAATATATTTTCCGTGTAATGTCAATAGCATAAACATAAATTTAGCAACAATATGTATATAAAATTTTTCTATTCATATAAATAAATGTCACCTTTTGTATTTATAAGGTTGACACTTTTTGCTTGTTATGATATAATGTAAAAAAGGAGTGTTTGTAAAATGCAGCTCAAAGAAGAAATTTTACAGATTTTGGAAGAAAATAAAGGTTACTATGTTTCCGGAGAACAAATAGCTGAAAAACTCTATGTCAGCCGTAATGCCGTATGGAAAGCTATTGAAGCCTTAAAAAAAATAGGATATTCAATAGACGCGGTACGAAAACGGGGATACTGTCTTTCCAAAAACAGTAATATATTTTCTACGCAAGCAATTCTGGCGGCACTTCCAGATTCACTCCGTCAGTTAATCCATATAGAAATAAAGCCAAGTACAGGTTCCACAAACGCCGATCTTAAAAAAATGGCAGAAAATGGTGCCTCAGAGGGAACGATTCTTATTGCGCATGAACAGACGGATGGAAAAGGAAGGCTTGGACGCAGTTTCTATTCACCTGCAGACACCGGTCTTTATATGAGCATTCTTCTGCGCCCGCTATTCCCTGCTGAAAAATCGCTTTATATAACTACCTGTGCGGCAACTGCAGTTTCGGAAGCAATCGACTGTACGGCTAACGTAAATTCCGAAATAAAATGGGTAAACGATGTTTATCTTGGCGGGAAAAAGGTGTCCGGAATACTGACCGAAGCGTCATTGGATTTTGAAAGCGGCGGGCTTCATTACGCTGTTTGTGGAATAGGTGTGAATATTTCGACAGAATTATTCCCCGATAAACTAGGTGATGTTGCCGGTAGTATTTCAAACAGCAAAAACGATCTTCGCGCAAGGCTGGCTTCGGAAATTATTACAAGATTTTTCAGATATTACAGCACTCTTGAACAGCTCAAATTTCTCCCGGAATATCGCAGACGCTCTTTCCTGATAGGCAAGCGAATTGAGTTCATTATGAATAATAATGATTTCAGCGGTGTTGCAGAAAACATTGATGAAAAAGCGCGGCTTGTCATAAGGCTTGACAACGGAGAGCTCGTCTCCCTTTCATCGGGAGAAGTTCAATTAAAAAAAGGAGACATTATACGATGAAAAAACCTCTGATTCTTGTGCGTATTGCACTTTTTTCCGCAATTCTTGCCATTCTTTCACAGATTGCTATACCCATGCCTACCGGAGTGCCTATAACGCTTCAGACATTTGCGGCGGCGTTGTGCGGATATTGTCTTAAAGCTAAGGAGGGGTGTGCCTCTGTTGTTGTTTATCTTATGCTCGGAGCGGTCGGAGTTCCGGTTTTTTCGGGCTTTCAAGGAGGATTTTCGCGTATTGTCGGACCTACGGGAGGATTTTTGATTGGTTTTATCTTCCTGACATGGCTTTGCGGAATTAATTTTGAAAAAAAGCCGCTCAGGATTCTCTTCGGCATGATCGGACTCATTCTGTGTCATCTTACGGGCGCTCTGCAATACGCTGTTCTTATGAACATCGGTTTCTGGCAGTCGCTTCTTTCCGTTTCTGTTCCTTTCCTTATTAAAGATATTATAAGCGTTGCAGCGGCATTTTTTGCTTCTTTGGCTGTTTCAAAGGTTACCAGCAGGTATATTTTGTAAAATTATTCCTAAAAGGATTGCATTTTTCAGAGAAAAGTGTTAAAATAACATTAATTGTTGTATGAAAGGACTTGAATTATGCTTTCCAAAGAAAACTTTTTAACGGAATTTAAAAGAAATCTTGCGGAGGAATACGATGTTGAGCCGAAAGAAGCTTCTGCTCAACAAATCCATGACGCGGTTTCAAAGGCTGTAATGCAGGAAATTTCCAACGACTGGAATAAGAGCAAATCCGCTCATCTTGCATCACGCAGAGCCTGCTATTTCTCAATGGAGTTCCTCGTGGGCAGAGCTGTTTACAATAACCTGCTTTGCCTTGGTATTGAAGAAGAAGTTGCTGATGCACTAAAAGACGCGGGCGTAAATCTTTCCGATCTTGAAGAAGTTGAAGACGCTGCACTCGGAAACGGAGGGCTGGGACGTCTTGCAGCTTGTTTTCTTGACAGTGCTGCAACCCTTGATCTACCTCTTGACGGCTATGGTATACGCTATAAGTATGGCTTGTTCAAACAGTCGATAAAAGACGGATTTCAGTGTGAAACAGCGGACAATTGGATGCAGTACGGAGATCCGTGGAGCAAACGTATAAACGCTGACGCTGTAACTGTTACCTATGGAGATCAGACGGTTCTCGCAGTTCCCTATGATATGCCTATTGTGGCTTATGGCACAAAGCATATAAGCACGCTTCGCCTTTGGCAGTCTGAACCGATAAATGAATTTGACTTTGGTCTGTTTAATGATCAAAAATATGAAGAGGCATGCCGAGAACAGCGAAGAGCTGAAGATATTTCTCGCGTTCTATACCCTAATGATGATACGAGAGAAGGAAAGGTGCTTAGATTAAAGCAGGAATACTTCTTCTCTTCCGCTTCTGTTCAGGACATTGTAAAGAAGCACAAGTCAAACGGATATGATATGCACAATTTCTACGAAAAAATTACTATTCAGCTTAACGATACACACCCCGTTATCGCTATTCCTGAGCTTATCCGCATTCTTGTCGATGAAGAAGGCTTTGACTTTTTTGAAGCGCTTGAAATTGCAAAAAAGACTTTCAATTACACCAACCACACTATCATGGCGGAAGCGCTCGAAAAGTGGAGCGTTGATATCGTAAAGGAAGTTGTTCCGAGAATATATGAAATTATTCTCCAGATAAATGAAGCCTTTATCGGAGAAATGTACAAGGCAGGAAAAATTCAGAGTGAGATCTATCCTCTCAAGATGATTTCCGGTGACCTTGTTCACATGGCTAAAATGGCAATTTACTGCTCAACGTATGTAAACGGCGTTGCGGCAATTCATACCGAAATACTCAAGAATGACGCACTCAAGGAATGGTATGCGCTTTATCCTGAGAAATTCCAGAATAAGACAAACGGAATTACACCCAGAAGATGGCTTGCTTTGTGCAATAAGGAGCTTTCTGCGCTTATAACTGAGCTTAATAAGGGCAGCGAATGGATAACGGATCTTGACCAACTTCAGAAGCTGAAATGGTTCGCTGATAACAAAAACGAGCTTCAGCGTTTTATGGACATCAAGCATACCAAAAAGGTTCAGCTTGCTGAGTATATCCGCGAACATGAAGGCATTGAAATTGATCCGAACAGTATTTTCGATATACAGATAAAGCGTTTGCATGAATACAAGCGCCAGCTTCTCAATGCTTTCGGCATACTCTATATTTATTTTGGTATAAAGGACGGTTCAATAAAGAACTTTTACCCTACTACATTTATTTTCGGCGCGAAATCCGCTCCCGGATACCGCCGTGCAAAGGGTATCATTAAGTACATCAACGAAATAGGCAAACTGGTAAACAACGACCCGCAGACAAAGGATCTGCTTAAAGTTGTGTTCGTTCAGAATTACCGTGTTTCTTATGCTGAAAAGCTGGTTACGGCGGCAGACGTTTCCGAACAGATTTCTACTGCGGGAACTGAAGCAAGCGGTACGGGCAACATGAAATTCATGCTAAACGGTACTGTTACGCTCGGAACGCTCGATGGCGCAAACGTTGAAATTGTCGAGGAAGCAGGCAAGGAAAACAACTACATTTTCGGCGCTACTGTTGAAGACCTTGAAGAGATTATGAAGATATATGACCCGCGCTATCTTGTTGAAAAAAATGAAAAGATAGGTCGTGTTGTGCGTACTCTCATTGACGGAACTGTGAGCGACGGCGGAACAGGTGTCTTCCGTGAACTTTACTTCTCTCTTATGGACGGTGCAAGCTGGCACAGGCCCGACAATTATCACCTTATCGGTGATCTCGAAAGCTATGTTGAAGCTAAGCTGAAGCTTAATAAAGACTATACTGACAAGTTCGGTTTTGCTAAGAAATGTTGGATGAACATGGCTTGTTCGGGAAAATTCAGCTCTGACAGAACCATTGCGGATTACGCCGAGGAGATCTGGAAGATAGAAGCTGTAAAGATATAATAACCGAAACAAAAATCCCTCCTAAAGCATATATTGTTTTTGGGGGGATTTTTATGCTTGAGGAAATAGAGTACAATCGTTTTGCTGCAGTCGACTACGCGCTGAAATGGGCATTTATGAGAAACCCTCGTTTTTATGATTTTGAAGATATTGGCGGTGATTGCACAAATTACGTTTCGCAGTGCCTTTATGCCGGGTGCGGAGTCATGAATTATTCAGGATACGACGGTTGGTTTTATATCAACAGCAGTGACCGCGCGCCTGCATGGACAGGTGTAAAATATCTGCAAAAATTCCTGCTTACCAACGAGGGCGCAGGTGTTTACGGAATGCTGTCACCGCTTGAAGCTTTAATTCCGGGTGATGTTATACAACTGCAGGACAGTGAGGGGAATTTTTATCATTCCTTGTTCGTTTCGTATGTAATTCAGCCCGCAATACCGCAGAACATTTTTGTTTGCGCTCACTCATATGATGCGCGAGACAGGCGATTGTCAACCTACAGCTTTTATAAGGCTCTGGGAATCCATATTCTCGGTGCACGCAGGGAAATAAACAAAGAATAGCCAAAAAGCAGCAGTCGTAATATGAACTGCTGCTTTTGTAATGCTATTTTTTTCCAGTCTTATTCTTCTTTCCCTCTTTTTCCTTTTGTTTAACCACACTAAGAAGCTGCTTATATGTCGGCATATAGTCCTCATTCCCAATGTTTTCTTCGCCATAAACACAACGTTCGTATGCGTCCGCCAGGCACGAAATATCAGCTCCATATTTTTCGGAAACTTTCTGCTTCAATTCCGATATTGTATAAACCAGCTCATTTTTCCCTAACATTGTGTGTATATATCTGTTAACCTTCGGAAAAAGAATAACAGCCTGTTCCCTGCCTCGCAGCCTTGCTGTACGTTTTAGCAGAATCTTATCTTTCAAAATTGGAACAACAAAAAGTATAAACCAACCGACAAGCGAGATTAAAACAACAATTCCGCCGAAAATCAGAAATGTGTTATCGAAATATCCTCCATCGGTTCGTGATGATGTTGGATCAAAGTCCGTCCAGCCGTAGCCATCTATCCATACCTGAACATATGCATGGGAATCTGCTGCTGTCACATAGTAATATCCGTTTTCGCTGTCATATCGCTGAATAAGAAATCCCTCAACATATCTGCTTTTAAGCCCCAGCTCACGACAAAGAAGAGTCATTGCTGTAGCGTAATCAGAGCACACCCCGCGTCGGTACTTAAAAATAAAAGCTTCAATACTTGAATCCACAGGAGAGAAGTTTTTGTCATATACAAAAATTTCGGACAAGAAATATTGTTCTATTGCTTCCGCTTTTTCAAGATCATTAGTGCAGTCTTCGGTTATTTTTTCTGCAAGCTCCCTGACTTCTTTAAACCCGCTGTCAGATTTGAAGCATTCACTTCTTACCTGCTCCGAAAGAAGATATTTGTACAGCTCGTTATTTTCGTCAAGAACATCAAGGTAAAGTTCTCCGATTGATGTTTCCGAACAGATCTTTTTGTTTTCTTTGCTCATAAGAACTGAAAATTCCGTATTAGGATCAAGCTCGTACCATTCCATTGTATAACTGTTGACAACAGGGTTGTCGGTCGAGAGAAAATATTCATCCATAGGAGTGCGGTATATATTGCTTGTTCTGCCCTCAGGAAGATCAAATCCCGCAATGTTTTCAGCTGTATAAATTGCTCGTATTATACCATTTTCTGAAGTGATTTCCGCGCTTTTCTTCTTCACGTCAAAGCTGGTTTTGCTGTACATAAATGAACAGGGATTTTCCCAAGCAATATATTTCCACCAACTGTTATATCCTGTTTCAGACTCTCCGTAGTATAGCCAGACATCATTTGACGGGTCATACAGGTTGAAGCACTGACGTTTAATAAGTCCGGGATTGTCGCCTTTTATCTTAAAAATTATCTTTTCATCATCGTCGGATCTTGAATATGACGAAGTATCCGAATATCCATTGAAGTCTGGATTTTGACCAGCTCCGCCTATGCTTATGCCTGTTATAAGTTCATCAAACTGTTTGCGATAAGGCGCAAATTCAGGCTTTGGCATAAACGCTGCCGCAGCGATAACAATAATTATAAAGCTGCTCAGGACAAGCGCCGTGTTTTTTCCGCCGCCGACAATGCCGATATTCTGCTTTGCAATAATCAAAATAAAAAACAACGTCGCTATAATTATAATATATATTATTGGTATATCCGAAAATGTCTTTGCAAAAAGCGAAAATGGACACATACATATCAAGAAAACGAAAACCACACGATATCGTATACGCGTAAAATAATAAAGCGCGCTGCTGAGAACAAACCCGCACATAAAAATAAGCGCAAAAATATTCCCGACATAGATTTTGTTCATTTTATCAGGTTCAAAGAACCATTGATACAGCATTTCCTGCGCCGAATCTATGCATAAACTTCCGATAAAAAGCGATAAAACAAACAGTCCGATAATTCCGCCTGCCGCTATCGGAGGCTTGTTCAGTTTCCGCAGAAAATCAAGAAACAGAAAAAGTATAAATGTATATACTCCGCCGAAAGCAGTCAGCAAAAGCACCATTGCAGGCGACGACGCCGCATAAATATATATAAGTGAACTGAACAGGACCGTCATGAGCAGCATCGGAATTGTATTTTGTTTTAAAAAATCCCTCAAAGCGCTCTCCTTTCAGCCGATAAACCGAATCTGATCATTATCTTTCTCAATTTTCCATATATCGCTGCCGCTGCCAGTACATGCCGCAGCAGAACAGCTCTTCCCCGCTGATTTTTTTTCATCCATAAAGCCGATAAGCACACTGTCGGCACAAGGCGAAAAAATAACCGCACGTTCTTTGGAAAATGAATTTGGAAATCGGTTTACATCATTATCCGCAAAAATATAATCCGTCATTTTATAGCGAAGCTGAGCGGCGTCAGCAGTATTCTGCACCGTGATTTCCTCCCAAAGTGCGTCAAAGCGCATGTAAACTATTACAGGAAGTTCCATTTTCGCAAACTGTGCGGCAAGTCCAAGCATAGCTTCAACGGTAAGCTGATTTGTGTCGTTATCCGCACCTTTTTTGTCCAGAATAAAAACCTGTTCCGCCCTGCCTGAGCTTTCAAAACGGCGCACAAGAAGTTCTCCTCTTTTTGCCGACAGTTTCCAGTTGATAAGCTTCAGACTGTCTCCGGGAACGTACGGTCGGTGTTCATATCCTGGTGTACCGTTGAAGCTGTTTAGCGCCTGCGTTGTATCCTCGCTCTCGTCAAAAAGCGCTGCGTCGGCAAGATTGCGTGCAAGGTTGTCTCTGCTGCTTATTTCGGTAATATCAGGATAAATCTTTACCTCAAGCATACTCTGAGAAATCGGAATACGATAGCTGCAAAGTCCGAGAAAATCGGAAACGGTAAACGCCGAAAGCCCAAGTCTGCCTTTGCCGAAATATATGGCTTTATATTCCGATTTAAAAACACATTCGTCACGTCCAAACATTACTGCACAGACTTTCGACGGTGATTTCGGCTCAAAATTATAGCTTCCAAAAAACTCGGCAGCAATAACTGTTGTAGGAAATATTCCCGACTTTTTTATGATGACGCTGAGCTGTACTGAATCGCCTTTGTTGAGAATGTCCTCGCTTAAGTGAAGCTGTGAAGTTATATTGTGCTTAGTATAAAGACAAAGCCCTACTGAGACGACTGCCGCAAGGACAAGTACAATAAACAAGTATCCGCCTCCCGGACCGTCAAGAAACAGCATGAATAAAACCGAAACGGCAATTAGGATAATATATGTCAGAATTGATTTTATTTTCATTTTTATACCTGCGCCTGCGGGATTGCAACGCCTGCAAGAATTGCCCGCATAACCGATTCGGAGCTGCCGTGTACTGACTTTCCTTTTGGTGAAAGCATCAGACGGTGCGCAAGAACTTCGACTGCGAGATATTTCACATCATCGGGTACAACGTAGTTTCTTCCATTTATAAGAGCGAGAGACTTAGACGCGGTATAAAGCGCAATGCTGCCGCGCGGACTTGCTCCAAGAACGGTAAATTCGCTGCTTCTTGTGGCATTTACAATGTCTATTATATACTTCTTTACGCTTTCGTGAACGCGAACATTTTCTGCGTGCTTTTTCAGATTAATTACATCGTCAAGGGTTATAACGGCTGGCAGCCCGCACTTCTCACCGCTGTTTTTTTCAAGAATCTGCATTTCCTCTGACGGGTCGGGATAGCCTATTGAAAGCTTCATAAGAAAGCGGTCCATCTGGGCTTCGGGGAGATGATACGTTCCGTAGGTTTCTACGGGGTTCTGAGTGGCAAGCGTCATGAACGGCTGAGGCAGACGATGCGTCACGCCGTCTACGCTTATCTGAAGCTCCTCCATTATTTCAAGCAAAGCCGACTGTGCCTTTGGAGAAGCGCGGTTTATCTCATCCGCAAGAAGAAAGTTGCACATTGCCGCACCGCTTCTATATTCGCTCTCGCCTGTTTTGGTATTTATCATACTGAAGCCTGTAATATCCGACGGCATAAGATCCGGCGTGAACTGTATACGGCGGCATTCTCCGTTTACGCTCTCGGAAAGCGCGGACACAAGGCGGGTCTTCCCTACGCCGGGTACGTCCTCAATAAGAACGTGTCCGCCTGAAAGCAATGCGGCGGCGAGCTTTAAAATAACCTCTCTTTTGCCGATTATAACTTTTTCGATATTATCAGTTAGCATTTGTATTTTCTCATTCATTTGTTATCATTTCCCTTTCATAAAAATAATTTATTATGTCCCGACGGGTAACTATGCCGATAAAAATATTTCTGTCGTCAACTACCGGAACGAAGTTCTGTTCCATTATCCTGAGCAGAAGTTCGTTCATGTCTGCACTTACGCTTACCGCGTAATCTCGCTTTGAGCGCATTATATCTGTAATTCTGACCTTTTCGCTGTCTTTAAGCGTAAAGCCGTCTTTGTCTGTTATTGCCCATAAAAAGTCTCCCTCGCTTACTGTTCCGAGGTATTCTCCGCAGGGAGAAATAACAGGAATAGCGGTATAACCATGAGCACGCATTTTTTCAAGTCCCTGACGCATTGTACATTCCGAGCTGAGATATGCGACCGTCGCCTTAGGTTTAAGCAGAAAAAGTAAATTCATACATATGTCCTTTCTTTGTCCATTAAAAATATCATATAAACAAACGCCGTGCGAGGCAGTCTTAATATTGAAAATGTTATTTGTAACAGTATAACATATTTAACCAAAATCTTCAAGTCTTTTTGTTTATATATAATACATCGAGGAAAATTTTCATAAGATTTTCATTTTCCGCTTGTTGCCAATATCATCATAATATGGTATAATACACCATATTTAAAAATAAAAAGCAAAAAGGAGGCACTTTTCTTGTTAAGTCTAAAAAACATCTTAAAAGATTATGAAATGGGCGGCTCAACCGTTCATGCGCTAAAAGGTATAAGCATTGACTTCCGCGAAAATGAGTTTGTCTCTATTCTTGGACAATCCGGCTGCGGAAAAACAACAATGCTGAATATTATCGGCGGACTTGACCGATATACCGACGGCGACCTTATCATTGACGGCGTTTCAACGAAAAAATACAAGGATCGTGACTGGGATACCTACCGCAATCACAAAATAGGGTTTGTTTTCCAAAGCTATAACCTTATTCCGCACCAGACTGTACTTGCTAATGTTGAACTTGCGCTGACACTTTCCGGCGTATCAAAAGCAGAGCGCAGAAAGCGTGCGGTTGAAGTGCTTGAAAAAGTCGGATTAGGAGATCAGCTTAAAAAGAAGCCTAATCAGATGTCCGGCGGACAGATGCAGAGAGTTGCAATTGCACGCGCACTCATAAACAACCCGGATATTCTTCTTGCCGACGAACCTACGGGTGCGTTGGACAGTGCGACCAGCGTTCAGATAATGGAAATACTGCGTGAAATATCTAAGGATAAACTTATAATAATGGTTACGCACAATCCTGAACTGGCAGAAAAGTATTCCAATCGAATTATCCGCCTTGTTGACGGAAAGGTTGTTGACGACAGTAATCCATATACTAATGAACAGCCGCTGAAAAGCGCTCCCGAAAAGGTCAGAAAAACGTCAATGTCGTTTTTTACTGCAATGTCACTCAGTTTGAACAATCTGATGACTAAAAAAGGCCGCACTCTGCTAACGGCGTTTGCAGGTAGTATAGGAATAATAGGAATCGCTCTTATTCTCTCGCTTTCAAGCGGTGTTCAGGACTATATAGACGATATCCAAGCGGATACGCTGGCGTCATATCCGCTTATGATAGACAGCAGCACGACTGACATGACATCGTTTATGTCATCGTCAATGACCGCACATGCGGAATCGCTTTCCGGTGAGCGCGATCCCGACACAATTTATACAAATAATCGTCTTGGCGATATGTTTATGATGATGTATCAGGAAACAAACACCAACGATCTCAAGAGTTTTAAGGAATTTCTCGACAGCGCAGATAGCGGCGTTTCGGATTACTGCACGCATATCGAATATTCCTATGGAATAACGCTTCAGGTTTTTGCAGACGATACAGAAAATATTCATCAGGTAAATCCGAGCAATGTTATGGACGAGATAGGCTTCGGAGCCATGAACGGAATGATGTCGCTTGCGTCGAACATGTCGTCCTCATCTTCGGGAAGTATGGATATATTTGAAGAATTAAGCGATAACGAGAAAATGCTTGATACGAAATATGAGGTTCTTGCTGGCAGTTTCCCCAATAATTACGACGAGGCTGTGCTTATTGTAGATAACCGTAATGAAATTACCGATTACACGCTGTACACTCTTGGTATGCGGGATGTGACTGAGCTTCGTGACGCAGTGCGCGATATGATACAAAAAAAAGATGAGGTTTCGGAGCTTTCTGACGGCGAGAATTACAGCTTTGATGATTTCTTGGGAAAAACATTCCGCGTTGTTGACAATACGGCTTTTTATCGTAAAAATGCTGACGGCGTCTGGGAAGATGCACGAGAAGATTCCGAATTTATGAGCGGTGTTGTTGAAGCCGGCATTCAGCTGAAAATTGTCGGTATTGTGCGCGCAAAGGAAGAAAGTATGTCGTCAATAAGCGGCACTATCGGTTATACAAAGGCACTTATGGAAATGATCTCTGAAAAAGTGAACGAAAGCGAGATTGTCAAGGAACAGCATGATAATGAGGAATACGATATTTTCAGCGGACTTCCTTTTGATGGAACGGCAGCGGGAGATGAAGCTGTTGAAAAAGCGGAACTTGAAGCTCAGCAGCGTAAACAGGAAGCTGAAGAAATGATGCAGCAGATGGCTGAAATGCAATCGGCAGAGATTGATTTATCCGCGCTTACTCCTGAACAGCAGCAGGCTCTTGCAGAAATGTCAGATGAGGAACGGACAGCATATTTAGCTTCAATTCAGCAAACTCCGCAGACAGATATATCATCGCTTACTCCTGAGCAGCAGCAGGCTCTTGCGGCAATGTCTGACGAGGAACGCTCACAGTATCTTGCTTCAATGCAGCCGCCTGTACCTGAGCAAGATGTTACTGCAGATTTTGATATGGAAAATTCTGACTTGTCAGGAATTGATCTATCATCTCTGACAGAGGAACAGCGTGCATACTTTGCTTCACTTTCAGATGAAGAACGTGAAGAATTGATGAAAAAATATATGCTGAGTGAAGCGGCTTCAACAGTAGTTTCTTCTTCTACTTATTACGACAATATGAAAACGCTGGGAGTAATTGATCTTGATACGCCCAGTTCGATAAATATTTATCCAATTGACTTTGAAGCAAAAGAAAAAATAACCGATATTATCTCCGAATACAACAAACGCATGGAAAATTCGGGCGAAAAATCAAAAGTTATAACATATACTGACGTTGTTGGCATGCTTATGTCATCGGTTACCGACATAATCAATGCAATAAGCTATATTCTTATTGCTTTTGTTGCAATTTCGCTCGTTGTTTCGTCAATAATGATAGGAATAATAACTTATATTTCAGTTCTTGAGCGCACAAAGGAAATTGGTATACTTCGTTCTATCGGTGCGTCAAAGCGCGATATTTCCAGAGTATTCAATGCTGAAACAATTATAATAGGACTTGTTTCCGGAGGAATCGGTATAGGCATAACATTGCTGCTGAATATCGTTATCAATATCATAATTGAAAACATTACAGATATAAGCGGTCTGTCGCAGCTTCCCGCTATCGCAGGACTGATTCTCGTTGCAATAAGCGTAATGCTCACACTTATTGCGGGACTTCTTCCCTCCAGTGTTGCCGCAAAGAAGGATCCTGTTGTTGCTCTCCGAAGCGAATAAACGAGTATACTGTTGACGAGGCATGTACTCTTCGGTTATATGCTTGCAATGTAATTTGCACAAAACGGAAACGCATTGAAAGAAAATTTTATGCATTAAAAGTATTGATTTTCTTGCCAGTTATGATACAATAAACTTATACAACTTAAAACGACTGCCACCGGGTAGTGAAGCCTACAGCATTCGCCGTATATCGTTAGGTCTTAGAAGATATACGCAGCGAATGCTGTTTTTTGTAGGAGGTACTATGAAAATCAGAAACCCTTTTTTACAGCTTACAACATCAGAATGGATTTTATGGGGAGTTTCGGCAGCCGCCGTTATTATTTCGTACTTTTTTGGGGAAAACAACAGCTTACTTAACCTCATAGCTTCGCTTACCGGAATTACGTCGCTTATATTTGTTGCTAAAGGCGATGTTTTCGGGCAGATACTTACCGTTGTATTCAGCATAATGTACAGCGTTATTTCATACAAGTTCCGCTATTACGGAGAAATGATAACTTACCTCGGAATGACAGCTCCCGTAGCTCTGATGTCGGTAATAAGCTGGCTGCGTCATCCGTTTGAAAGCGGGAAAGCAGAAGTGAAGATAGAGAAGCTTACGAGGGTTAAAATAATAGCCCTTGTTGTGCTGAATATGCTTATAACGACTCTTTTTTATTTCATTCTGCTCTTTTTTAATACTCCTAATTTAATTTTCAGTACAATTTCAGTAGCGACAAGTTTTGCAGCTGCCTTTCTTCAGTTTCTGCGCTCCCCTGCTTATGCTGTTGCATATGCGGCGAACGATATTGTGCTTATTATTTTGTGGACGCTGGCATCATTTGAAAATCCGTCCTTCATTTCTGTAGTTGTCTGTTTTGCCGCGTTTTTTGCTAATGATATATATGGATTTATCAACTGGAGAAAAATGAAGAAAAGACAAGGCGAAGTAATGGAATTGAATCGTCAAAAGTCATAAAAACTACAATTATAACAGTAAAAATCTATAAAAAATCGAGATTGCATTTACAGAGGTTTTATGATATAATTTAATACACTTTCGCAAAGGGAGAGAATAATTATGGAAAAAGAAATTTACAGACGAGCTTTGCGGCTTGCCGTACCTATGATGATACAGAACGGTGTCACAAATATGGTCGGTCTGGTAGATAATATTATGGTAGGAAGTCTTGGGACTGAAGCTATGAGCGCGGTTTCAATCATCGGACAGCTTATCTTTGTATTTAACCTTGCCATTTTCGGCGGTCTGTCCGGTCCCGGAATTTACGGTGCGCAATATTATGGTCAGGGCAACACAGATGGGTTTAAAAACACGTTCCGGATAAAGCACTGGATCTGCGGAATTTGTTTGTTTATTGGAATATTTATTTTTATTTTCGGCGGTGAAGCGCTTATAACAATGTATCTGCGCGGAGAAAGCGAAACGATAAACCCTGAGCTAACTATGAACTATGCAAAAAGCTACCTTCATATTATGCTTATAGGACTGCCGCCTTTTGTTATAACTCAGATTTATGCAGGCTGTCTGCGTGAAACGGGCGAAAGCGTTAAGCCGATGGCTGCAGGGATTGCTTCGGTAGTTGTAGATGTAATTTTTAATTATCTTCTGATATACGGAAAATTCGGGTTTCCGCAGCTTGGAGTTGAGGGTGCGGCTGTCGCAACTGTTCTTGCACGCTTCGTTGAAGCAGGCGTGATAATAATATGGACGCAGTCTCAGAAAAAAACTAAACATACGTTTTTGAACGGAGTGTACAGCACACTGCTTGTACCTAAAGACGATGCGATAAAAATAATCAAAAAGGGGCTTCCAATTTTCTTTAATGAGTTCCTTTGGGCAGGCGGAATTGCTGCGCTTACCCAGTGTTATTCTATAAAAGGACTTGAGATCGTTGCCGGACTTAATATTTCAAATGTAATTTGCAATTTGCTCAATGTTGTTTTCGTAGCACTCGGAAACGCTGTCGGAATTATTATCGGACAGTTTCTTGGTGCGGGAGAATATGAAACCGCACGCAAGAGTTCATTCAAGCTCATGTGGTTTACGGGAATTATAAGCGGCTTGCTTACGGTTGTTCTTGTGGCGCTTTCAGGCGTATTTCCGCTCTTTTACAACACTACGCAGCAGGTGCGCGATTACGGACAATGGTTCATAATTATTACGGCGTTGTTTTTCCCTGTACAAGGTTTTTTAAATGCCCTCTACTTCACGCTTCGTTCGGGAGGAAAAACTTTTATTACATTTCTTTTTGACAGTGTATATACTTGGGTAGTTACCCTGCCCGTTGCGCTTATTCTTTGTAATTTTACGCAGCTTCATATCTTTGCGATTTATGCAATAATTCAAGCGGCGGATTTTATTAAGCTTATAGTCGGATATGTACTTATTAAAAAGGGCGTCTGGATAAGCAGCCTTGTAGCATGAAAAATCCCGCTGACAGAATTGAACTGTCGGCGGGATTTATGCTTTTATTCATTTGGAGCAGATACCGTGATAGTTATCGAAATATTTTCGATATTCTTTTTCTTGTTTATCTGCCATATCTGTGCGGAAGTTCCATCTAGCGAGCCGTCAGCCGTTCTTGCGTCTTCGGGAACTGAGGAAACCCACTGATTGAAAAGATTTACACGGGTGCATTTTCCGTCATCAGACGAAGTATACGCTTTTCCTGCAAGCTCACACTCCTCGCCGTTTACCGTAAAGCTGTCTATTGTTATGATATAGCCGGGATAGAGAGTTTCCCCGTTTGAAATTCCGATTGCCGAGAAAGCAACCCCCTTTGCGCCGTTTATTTCGCTGAAGTCGAGTCCGATAGTATATGTACCCTCACCGGTAATAAGTGCGTTTGTTGCCTTGACGCCGACTGTTTTATTTGTCGGATCGTATACGTCGCCAACGGAATAGCTTACGCCGTAATCACTGCTCTGATACATTATCCAAGCAACTGCGGCATCATCAGATGCAGGTATATCGTTTTCGTCAATCATACGTTCTTTTGCAGCTTCAAGCGCTTTCGCCATTCCCTTTTCAGCGTTTTCTTTTACTTCATTTTCCGAAAGAGCAGACTGCCCGGAAAGGCTCCTTTCCTTAAACAGCTTTGACATACTTTCGTCGGAAATGAAACAGCTGCTTCTGCGGTAAAGATTATTGCAGTCCCAGAGCATGGGACAATAATTGTATAAGTCGCAGTTGTTCAGGAAATTGTTGTAAAACAGGTCAGTGTCAGGTTTAGGAGTGCTTCCGTCCACGAGAACTGCATATTCGCCGATTATTACGCCATAACCTTTTTCAGTGAATTTTGTCATCTTTTCAAGCAACTTATTCTGTTCATCATAATCCTGCGGAGAACCCCACTGGTTTACACTTTTCGTTCCGCAGTAATCCCACGGTGTGTAATAATGAACGGATACAATGAGTTTATCCTTTGCGGTGTCCTCGGGCATAACGAAGCGGTCGTCGCAGGTGCAGGCAATATCAGTGTTATAACCTGCAATAAGCAGGAAACGATCTGCATTTTTACCGCCTGTGGAGCGTATCAGCTTTACAAATTCGCTGTTAATAAGGTTTGTTGTTTCGTAGCATTCAGCTTTCGAGAGAGTTCCGGAATCTGCTGCCACATCCTTATCATTAAGACGATCTCCCAGTTCTTCGTTTGCAGACTCAAAAATCAGCTTATATGAACAGTCGCCGAAATAATCCGCAATCTGCGACCACATAGCCTTGTACATTTCCATTGCCTTTTCACGTGTAGACTCGTCCGCAGAACCGAACATTCCCCACCAGCTGCCGTCCCAATGGTCATTTATAACGACATACATATCGCAGTCGAGCGCATAATCAACGATAGTTTTTACACGTTCGAGAAGCCGCGTGTCAATAGTATAATCACCGCTCTCGTAGTTCATTCCGTTTGTCCATGCCACGGGAATACGAAGGCTGTCAAATCCCGCTGCCTTCATCCCCTCTATCATCTCACGGGTCGTAGTGGGCTGTCCCCAGAGTCCTTCAAAGCTTGTCGGATCAGAACCAGTCAGATAACTTTTGTGTCCATAAGCTTCCATTGTGTTGCCCAGATTGATACCGTTTCCCATAAGACGGGTTACTTCAAGCGCAGTCATTTCATTGCTCTCCTCCGTAACAGAAACTTCGGGAGCTTCCGTTGTCGGAGCGGACGATTCCTGCGTCTGAGTAGGATCTTCTCCTCCGTTACAGCCGGAAAACAGCATTACAGCCGCCAATGCAATCGCTGCAAAGGCATTTTTTCTTGTTTTCATCACGTCTACCTCCAAAGTGTGATAACGTTTACACCGTTACACATTATAACACATTTTTTTAAAATTTACAATATTTTTGTGCAAAATTGCTATTGCCGTATTGTTAGAAAAAAACATAACGGAATTGTGCGTTTTAACAAACACCGTCAGATACTTGACAAAAGAATACAAATATGCTTTAATAAATGTAGAATAAGTCTGAAAGGAACGTAAACTATGGAACGCCGTGATAAAATCAATTATTATCTTGATATTGCAGAAGTTGTATGCGAAAGAAGCACATGTCTGAGGAAACAGTTCGGTGCAATTATTGTAAAAAATGATGAAATTATCTCTACCGGATATAATGGAGCGCCGCGCGGCAGAAAAAACTGCTGCGATATAGGTGAATGTGTGCGTGAAAAGCTGTCAATTCCCCGCGGCGAGAGATATGAGCTTTGCCGATCGGTTCACGCTGAAGCAAACGCTATAATTTCCGCTTCCCGCCAGCAGACAATAGGTGCAGCAGTATATCTCGCATGTCACGACGCTAAAACCGGCGAGCTTATGGGCGGCGTTGAGCCTTGCTCAATGTGCAAGAGGCAGATTCTTAACGCCGGAATTGAAAAGGTTATCGTACGTGAAACGAAGGACGAATACCGCGTAATAGATGTAAATAAATGGATTGAAAATGATGAAAGCCTGTTCGGTCGAGACAGCTATTAAATAAAAATGGGAGAGTAAGGATTTAATTGAGAATTATGAAAAAAATAACACTGCTGGGGAGCGCAGTTGTAATTATAGTTTTTGTTGGCATATCATCTTCTTGCGCTATTTCGGAAAGCTTATCAAGCGAAACGACTACTAAAATTACTAATGTATCAGATGAAATTTTTATAGATAATGTCAAACATCTCAACAATTATAACGAAAATGAATTCACAATAAATTCTGAAAACGCTATGTCTAATCTAATAGATTCATTAGTTGAATCTGAAAAATGGCAAGAGGACTTTAAACTAATCTGCTCTGGAATGGTTACTTTAAAAGAAGAATCATACTATCAAATAACATTAAGCACAGAGAATGATTCCTCATACTCTGGCGTTGGTACATTTTGGGTAAACGCTGATAACGGTATGATATATTTAAAGTTTGATCCGACTTTAGATGCGCGGGGTTATTTTTCCGAGTTCGCTATAAATATTCCGGAAGATGACTACAGAACACGTTTAATTCTCTTTTGTTAAGAAGTCAAAACTATCCTGTAACCAACGCACATGATAGTATATTTCCTCCACAATAAATACTTACGCGATACTCTTTTGACAGTAACTATTATAATTAAAAACATCCTTTCATCTCTAATAATTCGAGGTGAAAGGATGTTTTTATCTGTTTCTTTCAATAAAATCGAAAACTGTATTCCAATACAACTGCGGGTCAGCCTCGGAAGACTGAGCGTGAACCGCACCATAGATAACGAGTTTTTCTTTCTTGCAGACTGCCGCGCTGTACAGCTCGTCGTGCATATAAAACGGAACAAATTCATCTGCGCTTCCGTGAATGAACAAAATCGGAAGTTTGGCGCGTTTTACCGCATTAATGCACGAAGCGCCTGTTTTCAAACTCCATCCGTCCCTGAATCTGCATAAAAAATCTACAATATCCAAAATAGGAAATGCCGGAAGATGAAACATTCGTTTAAGATTATATTTAAACTCATCATAAACGGAAGTATAGCCGCAGTCCTCAATTATTACCCGAACCTGTTCCGGTAGCTTATGTCCCGCAGTAAGCATAACGGTGGCTGCACCCATAGAAACTCCATAAAGAACTATTTCCGACGCATTTTCATCCGAAATAACGCGTTTTATCCATTCAATAAGGTCATACTGTTCCTTTTCACCCATGCTTGTTCTGTGACCCTCGCTTAAACCATAGCCGCGTTGGTCGGGAAGCAGAATATTAAACCCTTGCGCATAAAACCGCTCTGCACAATCAGCCATATTCTTACCCTCTGAATCATAACCGTGCATAATGACAACCCAGCGGCTGCCGCTGTTTTTAGCGGTTATTCCATGAAGGATGATACCGTCACGTGCAGAGATATATCTTTCCTCATACTCGGTATTTTTAAGCCACTTCCGCTTTTTTGCAACATCTCCCGATGAAAACTTCTTAAAATCCGTATAAAGGAAAACCTTGTAAAAAAGCGCGCTTACTGCTGTTGCAAATCCTCCCGCAAGAGAGAGAAAACAAAGAATTTTTTTCAAATTACCGCCTCCTTTTCAGGCAGCGCTCGCAATTACTCTGTGAGACACTGCCTTTATTCTATCATATCCCGTAAGTATTGTCAATTCACATTTTTCTGCATTATCTCACGCTGTACAGCAATATCTCCGCGAAGAACAATATTTGCACGCAGATATACGCCGGTTTCATCTGCACGCACATTTTTGCGGATATTCACAAGCTCATATTCTCCAAAAAAATTCTCGCAGTAATCATCCAGCTGCCTCGTCAGAATCCGCTCAATATCGGATGCCTTTCTTGTAACGGAAATGTCTTCATATTCGGTATATGTATTTGTTTTGACCGTCCACGGCAGCTTTAAACCAAACAGATCAAATATTTGAGTTTCCTCCGTACAGATTTTGTTTGCTCGATTTATTTCCCCTTTGTCAAGGGGAATAACAAACCCGAACAGCATAAGCTCATGTTCGTATTCTATAAGACCCGTTTTTTGCTTTTCCATTGTTGTATACGGCATAAAAAGCTCTACCGTTTCGGTGAATTCTGCAATTATTTTTGCATTTGCATGAACAATTGAAATATTCCCTGCCCCGTCGTCAACTGCTCCGCTTACAATAACGCTTCCTTCAGCAACCCCGCTGCCTTTGGGGTAAAGAAGCGTTCCGGAATATACCTGCGTTTCAAGAATAACGCCCGACTTTTCAGCGACTACGTTACATGGCGTGCTTTGCGGAATTTCAGGCTGTTCGGGAAAATCAGCCTCGTTAATATAAACGCTGAGCTTGCTTCCATTAAGCTCCACGCTCATCCATGCAATATCGGGGATACGCCGCTTTATATCAACTTCAACCGCATTTACATCAACATTCGGCGAGTATGCTCCGATTTCTACTCCGTTAAGCGAAAGCAGCTGCAAAACCTGATTTTCGGAAAGCTTTTCGTTGCCGTGAACTTCTATTTTCCATATAAACCGCTGCAGAATAAGTATAAGAAATAGTCCTGCCATTGAGCCGACGATCAGTCCTAGCCTACTGCGATAACGCCTGACAAAAAAATATATTCCCTTTCGTCTGCAAACGCGAGTCTTTACACCGAAATTCCTTGAAATGCGTGCAATCTGAAGATAATCTCTTGTTAATGCCGAGGCATATATAATACCGTTACTCGAATGAATGTTACTCAGTATTATGCCGTTCTGCATAAGCTTAGTTACAAATTCCTCGCTGTACGCTCCTATTATAGAAAATGTGACTCTTCCCGATAAATCGTGCTTCATTTATTTTTTCCCTTCTTTTCATCAAGCGGTTCAAATGAAACGGAATGTAAAATTCCGCTTATATACGCTCCCCCGCTGCTGTATGTGCGCATTTTCAAGTCAAGCCCGACTATTGTTATCGTACATTTCGCAAGCTTCAGACAAATCGTGTTCTCATTAAAAATTAAAACCTCCCGACAGCATTCAATAAGCATATTTTCATAATCCATTATCTGTATTGCAGAATGTCTTTTTGTTTTATTTTTGACATTTTCATATCGCCGGGCAAGCTCATTTATATTCATTTAATCACCTTCCGTTTCATATATATGTAGAAAAAAAGCCGTTAATACCGCAAAAGAAAGGAAGGATATATTGAAAAGGCTTGTTAAAGTATTAAAAGTCTGCTGTGCTGTAATAATGATAATTCTGCTGATTAAATTTCCCGAAAGCGCCTCAAAGAGCGTTTATGACAGCATACAAGTCTGTATTGGCACTATTATCCCGTCAATGTTCGCGTTTATGACTATCTCTACTTTTATTATAAGCGAAGGACTGCAAGACATTATTTTTCGGCCGCTTTATTTTATTTTTCACCGTATTATCCGACTTGATCAAGGCACATTCGCAATATTCTGTTTAAGTCTTATCGGCGGATATCCTGTTGGAATAAAGCTGCTGCGCGACAGACTTTATGCGGACGAAAATTATCGCATAACCGCGGAAAATTCAGCAGCTTTTTGTTATTGCATTTCTCCTTCATTCGCGGTAACAATGATAGGTCTGGGAATATTTTCAAGTGCGGAAGCGGGAATGCTTGTATATTTGTCAAACGCCGCTTCTTGCATTGTTGCAGCAATTTTTCTTGGAAAAGATAATAAAATTTCCAAGAAAAATAATTCCCGAAAAAACGGTGGACTGATATATTCCGTACATTCATCAGCACTTTCGCTTTTTACAGTATGTACGGTTATTATTGCTTTCAATGTCATTCTTGCTATGTTCACAGAACTGCTGGGAATAGCCGGTTTAAACATTTCACAGTTTTTTCTCGGTTTTTTTGAGATAAGCAATCTGCTGAAAATTCAGCCTGAGATAAGCTCGCTTCCGCTTATTTCTGGAATAAGCTCATTTGGAGGAATATGTGTGCTGGTACAATGCATAGCAGTTTGCGGAAAAGCGTTTTCATTGAAGCGTTTCCTGATTTCACGTGTTCCAATAGCGCTTTTAAGCAGCGTTTTCTGTATCGTTTTTTTACAATTTTTTGAAATATCTGTTCCTGCTTCCGGCACAGCGCAATACACATTTGAATTTAACGCAAACGAAATTGTGCTCCCACTGCTGATGGCTATGAATATAATTCTTTTTACAAAAAGAAAAAAATTTACGAAAGGGGTAGAAATTCAACAAAAAATATGATATAATTAAGAAAATGCATATTAAGGCGGCAATATTGCACACCTTATGGAAAGGATTGGGGTATCATGAAAAAGAAATTGTTCGGTAATAATATCAAGCCTGCCTGCAAATATTGTGAGCTTTGCAAGGCTCTTGAAAACGACAAGTTTGAATGTGAAAAATTCGGCGAGGTAAAATCTTATGATTCCTGCAAAAAATTTGTTTATAATCCTTTGAAACGTATCCCTAAAAAGGAAGTTCTCCTTGCAAATTCAGATGTAAACAATATAGATTTTTAATTTTTGGCACATTTTTTCTTTGTATAAATTGCACAATTTAAATCAACTGGGTTGGTGTATTATGTAAATTGACTGCAAAGAGGAAATGTGCTAAAATTATCATAGCAGATGTAATCGGTTACATACTGTATACATGGTGAATAACGGAAGTGCAGACTTCTAAGAAAGGAATAATGAAGAATGAAATCCAGCAAGAAAATTATTGCGGCATTCCTTGCAGCTTCAGCTGTATTCGGAATAACCGCCTGCGGTCAGAGCGGCGGCGGAAGAACTGAAAGTACTCAGAGCACTACAACGGCAATGACCACAACGACTGAGGATGAAGAATTTGACAATCCGGTTGACGTTGGAAGTGTAAATCTTGATGTAACTGATAATGATACGGATATTTCCGGTACTGTTGTGCGATATATCGGCTGCTATGACCTTAGAACTGCAGGAGATATAAAGCCGGCATACAAATACTTCGAGGAAACATATAACGCAACTATTGAGGTTGAGCTTTGTGCTGACAATGCAATAATGGAGACTCTTGCGAAATATATGGCTGCAGACACCTCTCCTGACCTTGTAGACGCGCGTGATAACACTTTCCCTTACCTTATTTCCAAGAACTCATATGAGCCTCTCGACGGATATATCGACCTTTCTGCACCCCAATGGGATGGTGTAACCGACATTATTGATGGCTACCAGCTAAATGGAAAGCATTATTATTATCCTTGGGCATATTATGTTTCTCCTACATTCTTAATTTATAACAGAGGCTTATTCCAGGAATATGGCATTAAAGATCCTAAGGAACTCTGGGATGCGGGCGAATGGACCTGGGACACATTCTACGACTGCATGATCCAGTTCAAGAACAACAGCCAGTATGAAGACGCTCTTGGATTATATGGCGCCGTAAGCACAACCGCTATCAATTCAACAGGTGAAGCGCTTATCGGCTTTGAAAACAATCAGCTTGTAAACAACCTTCGTTCTGCGGGAGTTGAACGCGCGCAGCAGTTCCTTGAAAAACTCAAAAAGGAAGGTCTTTCTTCGCTTTTCTATGGAACATATTCCAACGTTGATCACTATCCGATAGTTGACGGAAATGCCGCTTTCCAGTCTGTCGGTGACTGGAAAATCTCTGACTATTCGAGATATCAGAAGCTCAAGGCTAAGAAAGGTGAAGAAATCGACATATTCTTTGTTCCCTATCCGAGAGATCCTTCATCCGATGAATATTACTATACTCTTGATACATTCGGTTATATGGTTCCCGCAGGTTCAAAGAACATTCAGGCTTCCTGTATCTTTATCAACTGTGTTCGTCTCAGCCAGACAGATTCCGAACTTAAAGAAATTACCCGTGAAAGCATTATGAAATCCAAAGCATATACAGAAGAACAGTATGAGCTTTGGAGCTACTTCCACGATGTGAGCAACTTTGATAATCTCGTTGTTGATTATGCTACCTGCTTCGATACAGACACAATCAACAACACTATCACGCCCATGCTCGAAGATGTTCCTTTTGTTACAAGTGCTGAAAACGATAATTCGTGGACAACACTGAGAGAAACAAACTACAACATAGTTGACTCTAAGATTCAAGAAATCAATGCTCTCATAAATGGTCAGTAAACAACAGCAGCCCCGATTATTCGTCGGGGCTGTTTTTTTACATAAAGCTCCCGCCTTTTTATATCTGAAAAAGACGGGAGTTCTTTTTTAACATATAATGATTACTTGCCTAGCGCAGCCTTTGTTACAGCAATAATGTTTTCTGCACAAAGTCCAAATTCCTTCAGCAATGCCGCAGCAGGACCGGAATGTCCGAAGCAGTCCTTTACTCCGATTTTGATAACAGGAACAGGGCATTCTTCAGTTACAACGTTTGCTACAGCTGAACCCAAACCGCCTATAATGCTGTGTTCTTCAACGGTAACTATTTTGCCGGTTTCCTTTGCCGCCTTGATAATTATATCACGGTCGATAGGCTTAATCGTGTGGATATTGATGATACGGGCGTCTATTCCCTGCTCTGCAAGAGCCTTGCCCGCTTCGATTGCTTCACCTACCATAAGACCGGTTGCGATAATTGTAATATCCTTGCCTTCCTTGAGCTGAACGCCTTTGCCTAGCTCAAATTTATATGTTGCTGCGTCATTGAAAATAGGAGCGGCAAGTCTGCCGAAGCGCATATATGTCGGACCTACAAAATCAGCCATTGCAAGAACAGCTGCCTTAGCTTCAACATCATCAGCCGGATTGATTACAGTCATATTGGGTATCGCCGTCATAAGCGCTATATCTTCATTGCATTGGTGAGAAGCGCCGTCCTCACCAACAGAAATACCTGCGTGAGTCGCACCGATCTTTACATTAAGCTTCGGGTAACATATGCTGTTTCTTACTATTTCAAAAGCCCTTCCCGCAGCAAACATTGCAAACGAGCTTGCGAATACAAGCTTTCCTGTTGTAGCGATGCCTGCCGCAACACCCATCATATTTGCTTCTGCAATACCGCAGTCGAAGTGCTTATCGGGATAAGTTTTCTTAAAAATACCTGTCTTTGTTGCAGCAGCAAGGTCTGCGTCGAGTACGACTAAATCCGGACGCTTTTCCGCGAGGAGAACAAGACCCTCGCCGTAGCTTTCACGAGTTGCTTTTTTTTCCATAGCTCCAAAAATCCTTTCTTCACTTCTGTAATTCGTCGAGATGAGCCTGAAGCTCGCCCATTGCAATTTTGTACTGTTCTTCATTCGGCGCTGCACCATGCCATGCAACATTGTTTTCCATATAAGAAACACCCTTGCCCTTGATAGTTTTCTGAATGATTACCGTAGGATGATTTGCGATTTTTTCCGCTTCATTGAGCGCATTTTCGATTTCGTCAAAATCGTGACCGTTGATAGTGATAACGTGCCAGCCGAACGCAGCAAATTTTTCATCGATCGGATATGGACTCATTACCTGAGTTATCGGACCGTCAATCTGTAAATTGTTGTTGTCAACAACATATACAAGATTATCAAGCTGATAATGCGCGGCAAACATCGCAGATTCCCATACCTGACCCTCCTGAATTTCGCCGTCGCCGAGGATGGCGTAAACCTTGTAGGTTTCGTTGGAAATTTTTCCGGAAAGAGCCATACCACAAGCTGCAGAAACACCCTGTCCAAGCGAACCCGTACTCATATCAACGCCGGGAATTTTTCCGAGAACGGGATGCCCCTGCAAACGAGAATCAATTTTGCGGAGCGTTTTCAGCTCTTCAACCGGAAAGAAACCTCTATGCGCAAGAACCGCATACAAAGCGGGAGCGGTATGTCCCTTAGAGAGAACAAGACGATCTCGATCCGCCATCATGGGATTTTTGGGGTCAACGTTCATTCTTGCCATGTAAAGGTAAGTAAGCATATCAGTAACCGAAAGCGATCCGCCGGGATGACCGGCCTTAGCGTTATAAACGCCTTCAATAATGCCCATTCTGACCTTCGTTGCAGTTATTTCAAGCTGCTTTTTTAATGTTGCGTCCATATTAGACCTCCTATACTTTTTAAGCGGGTTTCCCGCATTGAATTTATATTAAAGCGTTTCAATATAATCAATAATCTGACTTATCGGTGAACTGTTATTATCTCCTACAATGAGCTTAGCCGCACTTTTGATATGCTCCTGTGCGTTTGCAACAGCAACACCCAGATCGGCAGTTCTTACCATATCATAATCATTTCCGTAATCACCTACGGCAACTGTAAACAAATCCTCTTTTCCAATTAAGCTGAGCAGCTTTTTATAGCCATACCCTTTGCTTATTCCCTCAGGCAGCATTTCATAGTACATCGGCGAAGAATGAACCCAATTCACGCCTTTTTTGCATTTCTTTTGCGTATAATCAATGACCCGACTTATTTTTTCAGGCGGATATGCAATAAGAACCTTGAGCCAATCGCCTCTCGGAGCTTCGTCAAGACTGCATTGGACGGCTTCAATTTGTTCTATCGCAAGATGCTCTCCGACAGTTTTATTATAATCCGTAACATAAACAGCCTCACCGCGAAGAATTTCAATTCCTATATCCGGAAATTCGGTTTCAAGCTCGCGTATGTAATTGTATGCACAATCCGGCATTGAACTATGCCATAGAAATTCCCGCCGCTCAAAATCGTAAACAGCCGCACCATTAAAAATAACGCACGGAATATCAATGCCTATTTTTCTGACAACATTTTCAGCCATTGCGACTCCGCGGCCAGTTGCTGCGGTAAACAACCCGCCGCTGCTGCGGAATTTTTCAATTGAATTAATATCCCTTTCGGAAATTTGTTTATCGTCGGTAAGCAGCGTTCCGTCAAGGTCGCTCATTAAAATAACCTTTTTAAAATCCATATTATTTTATACTTTTCAGAAATTTTACAAAATATTCGGGGAGTTCACTTTCAAACTCCATATATTCTCCGCTTATCGGGTGAATAAATCCGATTTTTCGGGCGTGCAGACATTGCCCATTAAGTGACTTCGGCTTTCCATTTCCATAAACTTCATCACCTGCGATCGAATGTCCTATATAAGCCATGTGAACTCGTATTTGATGCGTGCGTCCTGTTTCAAGCCGCAGCCGCAAATGCGTATATCCTGATATATTTTCAAGAACACGATAATGTGTTACAGCCTCGCGGCCGTTTTCAGCCGTAATACACATCTTTTTTCTGTCTGTTTTATGCCGACCTATCGGAGCATTAACTGTTCCGTCGTCTTTTATTGTACCTGTAACAACAGCCTCATATTCGCGGGTAAAGCTGTGAACCTTTATCTGTTCCGCGAGTTTATGATGAGCAAAATCATTTTTTGCCACTATTAAAAGACCGCTTGTATCCTTATCTATACGATGAACGATACCCGGACGAATCTCTCCGTTTATACCTGAAAGACTATTGCCGCAATGATGCATTAGCGCATTCACAAGAGTTCCGGAAGAATGTCCCGCAGCAGGATGAACCACCATGCCCTTCGGTTTATTTACCACCAAAAGGTCGTTATCCTCATAAACAATTTCTAGCGGAATATTCTCAGGCAGAATATCAACACTTTCAGGTTCGGGAATATTCAGAATAATCCTGTCGCCTGCGCGAAGCTTATAGTTTTTTTGAACATTCAGACCGTTCACTGTACAGCTTCCGCTTTCTATCAATCGTGCCGCAGCAGTACGCGTCAGCCCTGTTTCATCACTGTCGGAAAGAAATTTGTCCAATCTGTCGCCCGACCGTTCCGCCACAAACTCAAGGCTGTTCATCTGCTTGCTCCTTTGACGTTTCCGTGGACTTTTCCTTATTCTCGTTCATTTTATCTTCTAATATGAACAAAATCGCAAAAACTATCCCGCCACAAACCACACATATATCAGCAAAATTAAATATTGCAAAATTTATTATTTTAAAATCAATGAAATCAACAACATAGCCAAGAAAAATGCGGTCAATAAGGTTTCCGACCCCGCCGCCGGCTACTGCGGCAAGTGAAAAGAGCTGCGCATATCCTTTTACACGTCCCGAAAAAATATACCACTCTATTACACCTATCATAATTATCGGCAATATTGTCAGTAAGAGCTGCTTTCCTTCAAGCAAGCTGAACGACATTCCAGTATTTTCACAGTAAGTCAAGTTCACCCACTGTGTTTCTCCGAATTTTATTAAGGAAATCGAGCCTTGCGGCTTTACATAAATTACAGCAAGCCACTTTGTAAGCTGATCCAGCGCCGCAAGCAAAAAAGTGGTCACAAGCGCAATCAAGGACATTTTTTTCTTTTGCAACAATATACAAATTCCTTTCGCTGATTTAACAATACCGTTTTAACACAGATGAGAGCCATACAAAAATGTACGGCTCTTCTATTTTATACATTCTCTGAGAGAACTCTTGCACAACGTTCGCAAAGATCCGGATGCTCCGCATTCTTTCCGACAGTATCAGAATATGTCCAGCAGCGAGCGCACTTTTCACCGTCTGCCTTTACAACAGTTATCGTAAGACCCTCAAAATTTCCGCGGAACTCGCCTTCGCCGTCCGCAAGCTCAACCTGCGATACGATAAACGCCTTATTTAATACGGGCAGAATATCGGTCAGATCGTCATTCGTATGAAGAATTACCTTAGCTTCGAGGGATTTTCCTATAACCTTTTCATTTCTCTTTTGCTCAAGCGCAGCAAGAACATCATCACGAATCGCATGGATCTTGTCCCATTTTGCGGTATCGACAGAAATTCCTGTTACCTCAGGCATGCGATTAAATACAACATTTCTTTCATCATCTCCGCTCTTCTTGGGAAGTTCCTTCCAGATCTCATCGGCTGTGAATGTAATTATAGGAGCAATAAGTCTTGTAATACCGCTGAGAATAATGTACATGGCAGTCTGAGCAGCACGTCTGTCCTCACATTCGGCAGCTTCACAGTAAAGCCTGTCCTTGATGATATCGAGATAGAAGTTAGACATATCAACAACGCAGAAGCTGTTGATTGCATGATAAGCATGGTAATAATCCATATCTTCATAGGATTTCTTTACCTTTTCAACAAGACTGTCAAACTTAGAAACAGCCCATTTATCTATATCTGTCAGTTTATCAAGCGTAACCATATCAGTATCAGGATTGAATCCCTTTCCGTTGCAGAGGTTGCCAAGCATGAAACGTGCGGTATTACGAATCTTACGATAGGTTTCCGAAAGCTGCTTCAATATATCCTGAGAAACGCGGATATCGCTGTGGTAGTCGAGCGATGTTACCCAAAGACGAAGTACATCAGCGCCATACTGCTTTATAACTTCTTCAGGAACAATGTAATTGCCCTTTGATTTGGACATCTTTTCGCCTTTTCCGTCTACAATCCAGCCATGGGTGCATACAGCCTTATAAGGTGCATGACCTGTGCAGGCAACAGATGTGAGAAGCGAACTCTGAAACCAACCTCTGTATTGGTCGCAGCCTTCAAGATAAAGATCTGCAGGAGAACTGAGATAATCGCGTTCTTCAAGAACAGCCGCATGAGTGCAGCCGGAATCAAACCAAACGTCAAAAATGTCCATTTCCTTTGTGAACTCGCCGCAGCCGCATTCACACTTTACGGTATCAGGTATAAATTCTGAAGGATCCTTTGAATACCATGCGTCAGAGCTTTCTTTTCTGAATAAATCGGAAATCGCCTTGATAGATTCAGAAGTTACAATTGGTTTTCCGCATTTTTTGCAATACAAAACCGGAATCGGAACACCCCAACGCCGCTGACGTGAAATACACCAGTCGCTTCTGTCACGAACCATGTTCTTTATGCGTTCTTCGCCCCAACCCGGAATCCACTGAACCTCTTCAATTGCCTTGACAGCCTCGTCCGCAAACCTTTCAACAGAGCAGAACCACTGTTCAGTAGCACGGTAAATAATCGGCTTATGACATCTCCAGCAATGAGGGTACTGGTGAACGATCTTTTCAATAGCAAGCAGGGCGTTAAGCTCTTCGAGCTTCTTTGCAATAGCTTTGTTTGCTTCATCCGTTGTAAGTCCGGAAAATTCGCCCGCTTCGTCAGTAAGCTTACCCTTGCTGTCGACGGGAACAATGATCTTGAAAAGACCCTTATAACTGTTGCAGACTTCGTAGTCCTCAACACCGAAGCCAGGAGCTGTATGAACACAGCCTGTACCGCTTTCAAGCGTTACATGGTCACCTACAATCATTATGGACTTGCGGTTAAGAAAAGGATGCTGTGTTTCAAGCAATTCAAAATCCTTACCAACAAAGCTTCCGTGTGTGGTATAATTCTTTACACCGATTCCATCCATAACGGTCGATACCAGCTCAGTTGCCATAAGGAGATAATCGCCGCAGTGCTTATTGTCTGCATCTTCAATTTTAACAAAAGTATACTCGTAATTCGGACCCAGGCAGATTGCGAGATTTCCGGGCAAAGTCCATGTTGTGGTAGTCCATATAACTGCGTACGCTCTGGAAAGATCAATATCAGTACCTGTGAGTTTTCCCTTGTCATCTGTAATCTTGAATTTTACATAAATAGAATGACATTCGTCGTTTTCGTACTCAATTTCGGCTTCAGCAAGAGCTGTATTGCAGTCGGCACACCAGTAAACAGGCTTCAAACCCTTATACATAAGCCCGCGCTGTGCCATTTTTCCGAATACTTCGACCTGTTTAGCCTCAAATTCAGGCTTTATCGTAAGATACGGGTCATCAAAATCGCCCCAAACTCCAAGACGCTTGAACTGAGTCTTCTGATCGTCAAGACAGGAAATCGCAAATTCTCGGCAGCACTTGCGAAGCTCGACAGGATCGATTGCACCGCTGTCCGCTCCGATCTGCTTAAGAGCCTTAAGCTCAATCGGAAGACCATGGCAGTCCCAACCGGGAACATACGGTGCCTGATAACCGGACATGGATTTATACTTTACAATAATATCCTTTAAAATCTTGTTGAGAGCTGTACCCATATGGATATCGCCGTTTGCATAAGGCGGTCCGTCATGAAGAATGTATTTAGGCAGACCCTCATTTTTCTTCTGAAGTTCATAATAAACACGGTCAGCTTCCCATTCCTCAAGCCATTTGGGTTCTCTTGCAGGCAGATTTCCTCTCATTGGGTAATCGGTCTGCGGAAGATTCAGCGTTTCATTGTAATCCTGTGCCATTGACGTTATGTCCTTTCTTTTCAGTTATCTTCTTTTCTTTTTATTATTGTTATTATTTCCGGTATTGTTTCCGAATTCCAGTTTTTCATACTTCGTAGCTCTGTTATTGCCCTTGGCTTTATTTTTCAGAAAATCAGGCGTGTCATCTTCATCATCCGTCTCTCCGCCGAAAGCGTTTTCAACAGAAAATCCGCCGGGTTCGTCAGTTTCTTCTTCAACTTCCTCTGATTCAGCCTCCTGAACAGGAATTTCTGCAAAAGAATTTACAACCTTAATATCGGAATCATCTTCCTTTTCGGCGTCTGCCGCGTTCTCAGCCTGCTGTTCGAGAAGTTCGCGCAGTTTCTCAGTATTATGATCAGCAGTAGTTTCCTTTATAAATTCGTTTTCACACTGCTCAGGAATCTTCTTAATAAATTCCATATGATTTGTGTATTCGACAATAAGACGTGTTCTGAAATCCTCAGCCTCGCGCTTGGTGCGGGCAAGAATTTCCTTGTCGATTTCCGTCTGTATCTCCATTTCGGTATGAATATCATTTGCCTTCTTTGCCGCTTCTTCCTCAATACGCTGTTTTTCGTCAAGAGCGTCTGCAATAATCTTTTCCGCCTCCGCCTGCTTTTGTGCAACAATAGCCTCGGCATCAGCAATCATCTGAGCACACTTTTCCTGTGCATCTTGAATCATTTCAGCTGATTTTTCCTTAGCGTCGGCAATAACGGCATTGCCCTGTTTTTGTGCGCCGAGAAGAGCCTCTTTTAACGCATCCTCATCTTCACGATATTCCTGAATTTTATTTGCGAGAATGTCAAGCTTCTTGTTAAGCTCATCCTTTTCTTTGCTGCTCTGCGAAATCTCTATTGCAAGCTCGCTTAAATACTCGTCAACTTCCTCTTTTTTGTAGCCCCGCATTGCTTCAGAAAATTTTCTTCCGCTGATCGCTGTTTCCATACAAATCCTTCCTTTCCTTTGCCGGATATTTCCGAATCAACTGTATTTTTTGAACTATATTCTGAGTCGTCCTTTTTTTGTTTCCGTGCCGCCGTCCGCAAGCACAAATTTTCCGTAACCGCGCATTGTAAGAATGTCACCGACGCAAATAAGCTTGCTGACATTTGTACAAACCTCATAATTAAGCATAAAATGCCCGGATTTTATGTAATCCGCTGATTTTTCACGACTTAATCCCGAAACTGCACTTACAATGCAATCAATGCGCAAAGACGCAACAACAGCGCTTTGTTCCGTAAACCGAAGCTCTGGCACGGCGCGGATTATCCCATCGTTTACCGTAACTCCCGTCCTTCCGATTTTCTTAAGCTCCGAGATAAGCGAATATGCAGTTTTAGTGCAAAAAACAACTGCATAACCATCAGCGGTTAGTATATCTCCAATCTGATCCCGATTTATTCCCATAGAAAGAAACGAACCGAGAAAGTCCCTATGACTAAGGGAATCCGCGCTTCTAAAAGTAAATGTCAAAGAATAAATAGGAAAGTTCTCCTTGCCGTTCTGCGGAAAAACGCACAGCATACGTCTTGTACAGCTTTCCGAACCTCCCCAGAAGCAAAAATCCACGCTTTGTTCCTTAAGAAATTCACTGGCATAATGCTGCTCGGATTCATTGAGAAAAGCAGTAAACCCCGGTTTTCGTCTTTTTTCAGAAACGGCAAGCAAATCACCTATTCTAAGCCGCACCGTATCTCTGACAGAAAGCTCCTTCATCAGATAAAGTCAGCATTATTGCCCAATTCATCGATCATATCGCCGGAAATATCAACATTTACAGGAACAATGATATATGTTGTATTTGCAATACGCTTTAACTCTCCGTCTGTTGCATAAGCAACACCGCCGAGAAAATCAATAAGACGGTTTGAAACATCCTTGTTTGTGTTATCAAGATTAAGCACAACTGTCTTCTTATTCTTGAAATGGTCCGCAATAGCCGCAGCATCGCTGTATTTTTCGGGTTTTACCACAATAACCTGTAAATGAGTCGTTGCAGGAATACTCATCATCCTGCTGCTCTTAATAGACGATTTTGAAGGGCCGGAATAGCTGTCGTCAAAACTCACAGTAGACGGCAGATCGTCGGAAAAATCGTTGTCTGAGCCATAATCGTCATCTTCATTGCTGTTATAACCGGTAATCTTCTTGAATTGATCCATGAAACCCATGAGTGAATCCTCCCAAATTAATATTTCCTATATCCAAATAGCAAGCTTCCGATTCTTACTATTGTAGAACCATATTTTATTGCTGTCGGAAAATCACCCGACATTCCCATTGAAAGCATATCTATAAGGAACTTATCATTCCCTTTGAATTTATCGCCAATATCGCTGTAAAGCCTCTGCATACGCTCAAAATAACGCTCTGAGCTTCCGTTGTTATCAATCGGCGGTATTGTCATAAGACCTCTTATGCGCAGTCCCGGAAGTTCTGCCGTCTGCGCTGCAAGCTCCGTAAGCTTTTCGGGAGCAATGCCGCTCTTGCTTTCTTCCACGCCTATATTGACTTCAAGAAGAATGTCCATTGTGCGACCTGCGGATACTGATCGGCGGCTTATTTCCTCCGCGAGCTTTATGCTGTCAACGGAATGTATCATATCTACTTTGTCGATAATGTATTTGACTTTATTAGTCTGAAGTCCGCCGATAAAATGCACTTCACACGGAGCATAGCTTTCACGCTTGTCCAGATATTCCTGAACACGGTTTTCTCCGAGCAGATCAATACCGAGCGAAATTGCATGATTTACAATTTCGGGCGGAACCGTCTTTGTTACTGCCATAAACCGAACGCTATCCGTTCTTCCTGCACGAAGCTTCGCTTCTTCAATTTCTTCCGAAAGACGTTTATAGCTTTCCGTTACCGCGCTGAGTATGTTATCCGATAATTTTTCCGTCATACAAATCCTTACCTCCTACGATTACGGTATCATACAAGGATATATATCCGTCCAAATCGCTGGTATTCTCAACAAGAGTATAATCCTCCTCGGAAATGAGCTGCTTTATCTGCTTGAAAATAACTTCTATGCCATTTCTTGTGTATACGCCTGCTTTTCCGTCTACAATGCGTATAGCGCTGGTAGGTATGCGTATACCTTCGTAATCATCCATAAGCAGCTTTACCTGCGCTACCCGTCCATCAACAAATTCCGACGAAAACGTATCGCACTCAAAAATACAAATGCTGCTGCCATCGTCCTGGCGTTTAAGGCTTACTATTTTTGCATCGACATCCTGCTGCGAATATCCAACGCGCAATGTAACCTCAGCGCCTTCAAATACAGTTCCCATGCGGACCGTATTCAAGATAGCCACCATATACCATTTATATCCGTCAATAAGCTTTCCGATAACTCCGGAAGGATTTGATTCGGCAGTATCCGCCGCGAGTATCTGTTCAATCTGCTCCTTTGAAAGATCGAAGACGGTATCGCTGTTCAGAATATCTTCATATCCGTCAACAGAACTTACAAAATACCCTGTTTCTCCAATAGAAACCGCATAAGGATCACTCGATATCTTAGCCTTAAGCTGTGTAATCTGATTGTTTATTTCCTGAATTTTTTCAGCGTATGAGGTTTCAGTGCCTTTAACGATTTCCTTTTTACTGCGCAGATTAAGCATATCGCTCTTTAATGCCGAAGCCGATTTATAATCCCCGTCGCACAGGTGCTGCATCATTTCAGAATGCTTGTCGTAAATCTGATTTGAAAAGGATTCAAGCTGGGAGCTGTCCGTTCCCACAAGCGCCTGCGCGTCCTGAAGAACCGTACGCCGGGCAATAAGATCATCAATCTGCTGCTGATACGCCAGATCTGACTGATTACGGTAAACCTCTGCTATTATTGAGTTTTTTGCGATTTTATAGCCGTCAGGGTGAGTATAATTGACAATCCCGTTAGCATGATACGAAACCAGCTTTTCATCGCGTACATAAATACCTTTAAATCCGATATAATCGGTCGTAGTATAAATTACCGCAACTTCCGTTGTAATAGGATTGTAAAAATGAATTACAAGCTGGCTCACTATCATGATGATAAAGAACAATCCTATCAGAAGCCAGATTATACGTGTCGTAAGAGCGCGCTTTTTATCCGTATCTGCCATGACTGCCCCCTTTTATCAATCGCGGTTTTACTTATCGTCCTTTTCAAACGCGTCAAGCAGAGAAATTGGTCTTAAAGGCGTAATCGTGGATATAGCGCCCTTATAAATTAGATTCTGTCTGCCGTCGGAATCGAGAATGACTGTATAATTATCGAATCCTTTTACAATTCCCTTGAACTGGAAGCCGTTTGTAATGTAAATGGTTACCGGAATATGTTCCTTTCTTGCCTGATTAAGAAACACATCCTGTAAATTCATATCCTTTGCCATCTTTTTGTAATCCTTTCTTTCTGTAAAAATAAGCTTTTAAGCCTAGAATAAATTTATTATAGCATACTTTTTTACAAAATGCTAGATTTTTTCAATAAAATTTCTGCATTTTTTAAAATTTTTTCATAATTGACGGATTTTGTCACCGGAATACGGTGTATTCTTGTATCTTTTCTGAACCATGTGAGCTGTCTTTTGGCATATTTCCTTGTTTCACGCTTTAAACGTTCAACGCAGGCTTCAAGCGGTTCAAGCCCGTCAAGATAAGGTTTAAGCTCCTTATAGCCTATTGCCTGAGCTGCGGTAATATAATCGTCGTGCGTGAAAAATTCCTTTGCCTCTGCAATCAGACCTGATTTAAGCATAAGATCAACGCGTTTATCAATCCGTTCGTAAAGTTCCTCGCGCCGTTCATAATCCAGCATAATCATGAACGGATTGTACGGTGACGGATTGCGTCGGCTTTCTTCCCGAAGCTTTGTCATTGTTTTTCCGCTTATTTTATATACTTCCAATGCACGGATAATTCTTGAAAGATTATTTTCATGAAGTCTGGCAGCGCTTTCAGGGTCTATTTCGCGCAAACGCTCAAGAAGTGCCCCGTTTCCCTGTTCTGAAGCAAGAATACGCATTTTCATGCGAAATTCATAGTCGCAGCCTGTATCGTCAAACTCAATATTATCTACAAGCGAATTTATATAAAGACCTGTTCCGCCACAGATTATCGGCAACTTTCCGCGTGCATGAACATCTTCAATTATAGGGTGTGCCATTTCAACATAATCTGCAACGGAAAACGCTTTTGTCGGCTCCAGAAAATCCATCATGTGGTGCGGGATTCCTTCCTGCTCCGCTTTTGAGGGCTTGGCGCTTGCTATATCCATGCCTTTATATATCTGCATTGAATCGGCGGAAACAATCTCTCCGTTAAACTGCTTTGCAAGATCTATCGCAAGCTTTGTTTTTCCGGACGCCGTCGCTCCGCAGACTACCGCTATTCCTATTTTACTCATATATGAACATTCTCCGACTTTAAACTATGCGGCTGAAATATTTTTCAATTTCATATTTTGTCAGCTTCACCATTACGGGTCTGCCATGCGGACAAAAACGTATCTTTTCGTTGCGCCATACTTCCTCTGTGATAACACGCAGTTCCTCAGGATTATTGATATCATGCGCTTTTATTGCTGATTTGCATGCGCGGCTGTGAAGCAGATCATCATATATCTCTTCAACAACACGCTCGTTGCCCGCCGCAAGCAGATCTGCCGCACGAATTACAAGTTCGGCGGGGCTGACGGCTGTTTCTCCTGAGAATGCGGCAGGTGCGGCAGTTATTTCACCATGTGTTCCTTCGCTCAGAAGAACCTCTATTCCTATATCTGAAAGAATATCAGGATTTGATTCGAGCGCACTGTACTGTTCAGGAGTAAGCATTACCGTTTCGCTTTCCGCGAGTAGCTGCGAAGCTGTAACAAGCTCATTCTTTTTCTGCTCAAATCGTATCCGTTCGTGCGCTGCATGCTTATCAATAAGCACCATTTCATCACCGCATTCGCATACGATATATGTAGCGAAAAGTTCTCCGACTATACGTATTTTCGGCTGCTCGGATTCGTGCGTTATTATCGGTTCGGAAATCGGTTCAGCCTTTTGAATAAAAGCTTTATTATCTATGTATCTGAATGTCGGCTCTTTCGGATGTTCGTCGGGAAGGGGCGGATCAGATACAGGTGTTTCCGAAAAACGCTGCTGAGCAAACGCTGTTTCCTGTTTAACTGTTTTCAGCGGAGTTATTGGTGAATTAAAATAAATCGGCGTTTTATCGATCTGATATATGCGCTCGTCATCAAGTGATTTCGCTTTATTAGCCTTATATTCTTCGTCCGCAGGTCTGCTCATTTCGCGTTCTGTTCGTTCAAGCGCCTGTTCGACATGAGTAAGCATTATTTTCTGAGGATTTTCTTTGTTTGCCTGCGTTGGGATCTCCTGCTTTTCAAGACGTATTTCGCGGCGGTTATCAGCATTAAGTATACCGTTGCGAACCGCAAACATAACAGCGTCAAACACTGATTTTTCCTCAGCGAAGCGCACTTCCGTCTTTGAAGGGCTTACGTTTACATCAAAAAGCGAAGGCGCAAGTGAAATATTAAGTATACATGCGGGAAATTTTCCCGTCATTATACTGTTTCGATAGCCCTCTTCAAGCGCAGTCATGCATATGATCGATCTAATGGATCGTCCATTTACAAAAAAATACTGCATAGCACGGTTCGCGCGGGTAAACAAAGGCGAAGAAATGTACCCTGTCACTCTTATTCCTGCCGATTCATAGTCAACAGCAATAAGCGAGGAAGCGAACTGCTTGCCAAAAACCGCATATATCGCAGAATAATAATCTCCATCCCCGCCCGTACTTCTTACGAGCTTGTTATCGCGGATAAATTTAAAGCAAACGTCAGGATGTGCGAGCGCAAACTTATCCACAAGTCCCTGGACCTGATTTCCCTCAGTAACGTCTTTTTTAAGAAATTTCTGCCGCGCGGGAACATTGTAAAATAAGTCGCGTATCACTATCATTGTCCCATTGGGACAGCCGGTGTGTTCATGTTCGAGGATTTCCCCGCCGCTTATTTTAAATATGCTGCCAAGCGTTTCATTTTCTTCCTTTGTTAAAAGTTCAACCCTTGCGACTGCCGCAACGGAAGCGAGCGCCTCGCCGCGGAAACCGAGCGTAAAAATTTTATTGAGGTCGTCAGCTGATTTCACTTTGCTGGTAGCATGACGAAGGAACGCAGTAGGAATTTCATCATGCGCAATTCCGCAGCCGTCGTCGGTAACGCACATAAAGCTGCTGCCGCCGTTTTTTATTTCAACGGTGATACGCTTAGCGCCAGCGTCTATTGCGTTTTCAACAAGTTCCTTTATAACCGACGCGGGGCGTTCGATAACCTCGCCCGCAGCAATAAGCTCAAAAACGCTTTTATCCAGTAAATTTATTTTTGCCAAGCTGCCGCCCTCCTTTTTCCTTATTACTGCACAAGTTTTTTCAGTTCTTCAAGCTGCGTGAATGCTTCTCTCGGAGTCATATTGTCAAGATCAAGATTACGTATAGTCTGTATAGCCGTATTTCTAGAAATCGCAGAAAAATCGAACTGTTCCTCGCTTTCTTCCTCCTCGCGCAGCTGTTTTTCGAGATCTATTTTAGAACCGAATTCCATGCTTTTCAGCGTTTGCTTCGAAGCCTCTATAACCTTTGTCGGAAGCCCAGCAAGCTTTGCAACTTCTATGCCATAGCTGTTATCTGTTCCGCCCTCGACGATTTTGTGCAGGAATTTTATGTCGTCGCCCTTTTTAATTACAGCAACGCTGTAATTGCGTATTCCGTTTTGCTCCTTTTCAAGTGAGATAAGCTCGTGATAATGCGTTGCGAACAGCGTTTTGCAGCCGATTTTCATATTTATGTATTCCGCGACTGATTTTGCAATAGATATTCCGTCGAACGTCGATGTTCCGCGCCCGATTTCATCAAGAATAACAAGACTCTTGCTTGTTGCGTTCTTGAGAATTTCCGCAACCTCGTTCATTTCAACCATAAACGTAGATTGACCTGCAGAAAGATCATCGCTCGCACCAACGCGCGTAAATATCTTATCAACGATGCCTATTCTCGCGGATTTAGCGGGAACAAAGCAGCCAATCTGCGCCATAAGCGTGATTATCGCAACTTGGCGCATGAATGTGGATTTACCCGCCATGTTCGGTCCGGTTATAATGAGCAAACGGTTTTCCCTGCAGTCCATACGCGTATCGTTAGGCGTAAAAACCTGATCCCTGCGCATTTTTTCAATCACGGGATGTCTGCCGTCCTTAATTTCAATAACGCTTTCAAGCGAAATATCCGGACGTATGAAATTGTTTTCTCGTGAAACCTCCGCATAGCTCTGAAGCACATCAATATAAGCTACCGCTTCCGCAGTGCGCTGCACTTTTTCAAGCTTTGAAGCAATAAAATCACGTACTTCGGAGAAAATCTCTGATTCAAGAGCCAGAATTTTATCGTTTGCCCCCAGAATTTCGCTTTCAATTTTTTTCAGTTCCTCGGTGATATATCTTTCTCCCGTAGAAAGGGTCTGCTTTCTTATGTAACGATCGGGAACAAGCGAGATGTTGCCCTTTGAAACTTCAATATAATAACCGAAAACGCGGTTATAGCCTACTTTCAGATTTTTTATGCCTGTCTGCTCGCGTTCCTTTTCTTCGATTTGTTTTAAAATATCTTTGCCGCCGCTGGCAATCTGCCGCAGATGATCAAGCTCTTCATTAAAACCGTCTTTAATGTACCCGCCGTCTTTTGTAAGAGCGGGAGGATTTTCACTTATCGAATTTTTTACCAGTGCGGCGATATCCTCAAGCGCGTCAATTTCGCTGTTAAGAGTGTTGAGCAGCCTTGTATCCGCGTGATTCAGAACCTCTTTCAGCTCCGGTATCCTCTCGCAGGTGCAGCCGAGCGCCATTACGTCACGGGGATTGGCAGCCTTGTATACAACCCTCGTGATGAGCCGCTCAAGGTCATAGATTCCTCCAAGAGCCTCTCGCAGGTCGCCAAGCATTGTAAAATCTCCGACAAGCTTGTCAACCGCGTCAAGCCGTTCAAGAATTACTGAAGGATTGAGCAGCGGCTGCTCAATGAACTGACGCAGCTTTCGCCTTCCCATCGAAGTTCTTGTCTTGTCAAGTACCCACATAAGCGAACCCTTGCGTTCTTTATTGCGCATTGTTTCAGTAAGTTCAAGATTACGGCGTGTTGTTATTGAAAGCGACATATAATCGTCGCTGAAATGCGGCATCAGCTTAACGCTGCGATGGATTTCTGCCTTTTGTGTTCGATTTATGTAACGAAAAACGGCATATAATGCTCTTGCTGCAAGCGGGAGCTGTGCGGCTGCCGCAATATCTCCCGATTCGGAAAAATACTGCTCATTAAGAGCCTGAATGTCGGTTGTACCGAACATTTCGTCATCTAAAAGCTCGCCTGTCGCAGTCTCCATTCGAAGCTGAACAAATTCCTGAACTTCACTGAAGTCGATAAATTTCTCGTTAAAAAGTAATTCCGACGGAGTATAACGCGAAAGCTCGCCGATAATATCTCTCGCAAGCTGCTGACCGTTTTTTTCAACAATATGAAATTCACCCGTGGAAATGTCAGCGAAAACCATTCCGCAAGCCTTATCCTGAGCGTAAAAGCAGGCAATATAGTTGTTGCGTCCTTCGTCAAGCATGCTGTCCTCATAAAGAGTTCCGGGAGTTACAAGCCGTATTACATCACGCTTTACAAGCCCTTTCGCAAGCGCAGGATCTTCAAGCTGTTCACATATAGCAATTTTATAGCCTTTGTCGATAAGTCGCTTTAGATACACCTCACATGCGTGATAAGGAACGCCGCACATCGGTACTCCCGCCCGCGAAGTAAGTGTAAGCTCAAGTTCCTTTGAAATATTTTCTGCGTCTTCAAAAAACATTTCATAAAAATCGCCCAGTCTGAAAAAGACGATATACCCCTTGTATTCGTCGCGTATTTCCAGGTATTGTTTAAGCATCGGCGAAAGCTTTTCTTCCTTTTCGGGCATTACAGTTCTCTCCTTTCAAAAATAAAAACACCAAACGGCGCAGCATTTCTCTGCGCCGATTGGTATAATGTTCAGTGGCAGCCGCCGCAGGTCGAGCAGCTTCCGCTGCAGCCGTGAGAGGGCTGACAGGTATCGGAGTCTTCACCCTCGCAGCACATGGAAATAATCATATTTATCTCTTCAAGCATATTATCGAGCGCGCTCTTTACGATCACAAAATTCGCCATATTAACGTTCTTCATAACGTCGCCGTAGGCATCCTGCATTTCCTTGTTAAGCTTCTGGATTTTTTCACTGTCCTTTTCAGAGTCCGGCTTCTGCATCTCATACTGTAAGCTCTGACGCTTGAGATTAAAATCTCCTATGAGCTTCTGAAGCGCTTCATCGCTGTCGTTAGCCTGTTTTGCGGCTTCATAGTCCTTATAGCGCTGATCCGCCTGAATTGCTTTTCCGAGTTCTCTTGCTGCCTGAATTGCATCCATATTGGCATTCCTTTCTTTTTCAGTTATTTTTCCGTAATTTCACCCAAAAGCGCCCAGTTAAGCGCCTTTGTTATTTTCACGTCAACGAACTGCCCTATAAGCGAATCGTTTCCGTTAAAATCCACTATAATATTCTGCCGCGATTTGCCGGTAAGCATTTTTTCGTCTGTCCGCCCCCTGCCCTCGCACAGCACCCGCAGAGTTTGTCCGACATATGCCTTATATGCATCCTCACCGAATTTACTCTGAACTTCCAGAAGCTGACGAAACCATATGCCTTTTTCTTCTTCGGATATTGGATCGTCCATTTCCGCAGCCTTCGTTCCCTTACGCTTGCTGTAGATAAATGTAAATGCGCTGTCGAAGCGTATTTCTTTCATTAAATTGAGGGTTTCCGTAAAATCTTCATAGGTTTCTCCGGGAAATCCTACAATTATATCCGTTGTCAGCTGAAGTCCCGGAATACGTCTGCGCGCATATTCAACAAGCTCACGGTAATGTTCAATGTCGTAATGTCTGTTCATCAGTTTCAGAATACGGTCGCTTCCGCATTGAACGGGCAAATGCAGATGCCACGAAATATGACGGCTGTCCGCAATAACATCAATAAGCTCATGAGTGCAGTCCTTAGGATGGGACGTCATAAAGCTTATCTTAAATTCGCCCTCAAGGCTGTCAAGACGACGAAGAAGCTCGGCAAATCCAATATCGGTTCCTTTTCCATATGAATTTACATTTTGACCGAGAAGCAGAATCTCTTTGTATCCCGATTCAAGAAGTCCTTTTACCTCCGAGATTATTTCGTCCGGCTCACGGGAACGCTCGCGTCCGCGTACAAAAGGAACGATACAATAGGTGCAGAAGTTGTTGCAGCCATACATTATCGGAACGCTCGCCTTTATTTTGCTGCCGCGTTTTACCGGAAGATGCTCCGCGATAACGCCGTCGCTTTCCGGCAGACAGAATATTCTTTTTCCTTTTTCGAAAACGGTATACAAAAGTTCGGGAAAACGATGAAGAACATGGGTTCCGAAGACCATATCAACAAATGGATATTTCTGTTTAAAGCGTTCCGCAATCTGTTCCTGCTGAACCATGCATCCGCACACGGCAATTATCATATCTGGGTTGCGTTCCTTGCAGTGTTTCAGCGCTCCGACATTTCCAAAAACACGGTTTTCGGCATTTTCTCGCACTGCACAGGTGTTATAAAGAACCAAATCGGCTTTTTCGGGATCGTCGGTAAAGCCATAGCCCATCTGCGTCAGCATTCCGTCTATTTTCTCTCCGTCAGAAACGTTCTGCTGGCAGCCATAGCTGTGCGTATACGCCAGCGGAATATGCTCGAAAGTATGTGTAACAGAGCGAACACGCTGAATAAAAAAGCGCTGTTCTATTAACTCTTCTTCGCTTACCGTATATGACAATTTATACTCCTCTCTTTCACCAAAACTCTGCACATTTATTAAGTATAACACAAAAATCGGATTATTTCAAGTGTGATACTTATTTTTTCTCCAATTAACAGAAGATTTTCTATGTATGTGAAGATTTTGAGAAAAAATTGTTAAAAAATAACAAATTTTTAAAAAAATTAAAAATTGACTTGTATATTTTTCCAAAACGTGATATAATGTAAACATAAGGATTACGGGTAACCATAATCCTAAAAGGAAAGGAATGATGAACCATGACAATGCAGATTACAGCGAAAAAAATGCAGATTAACCAAAGCTTTACAGAATACGCAGAAGAGCGCCTTTCGTCAAAGCTGGACAAATTCTTTGGCGACAATGCGAATGCAAAGCTCACATTAAGCGCCGAAAAAAATCGTATCATTCTTGAACTTACAGTTACTTATGACGGAATGATTTTCCGTGCCGAACAGTCGGCTGAGGATAAAAACGCTGCGCTTGACGCCTGCATTGATAAAATTATCCGCCAGATACGCAGGAATAAAACAAAGCTTGCAAAACAGCTGCGTGATGATACATTTACAGACAAGTTTGAATCCGCAGAAGACGAACAGACAGACTATACAGTTATACGCCGCAAGAAGTTTGAACTCCGCCCGATGAGCGTTGATGAAGCAATTCTCCAGATGAATATGCTGGGACACTCATTTTTCATGTTCAAAAACGCGGAAAGCGGTGATGTGAACGTCGTTTATAAGCGTTCGGATGAAAACTATGCGGTTCTAGAGCCAAGCAAGGATTGAGCAACACATTTTCAGCCCCCTGATTCGTTCATGGGGGCTGTGTTTTATGTCAGGATTTAACGAGCTCAATAAAATACGGACAGATATTCACATAGCTTCCGTCGTTCATGCGGAATCCTCCCGTAATTGTTCCGAGTTGTTTAAATCCTAGCCGTTCATAAAGATGACGCGCATGAACATTGCTTTCTACAACAGCGTTGAACTGCAGTATTCGAAAACCGTGCTTAATTCCCTGTTCTATGCAGTCGCGCACAAGTCTTTCACCTATGTGCATTCCGCGCAATTCCGACGAAACCGCATAGCTTGCATTGCAGATATGTCCGCAGCGACCTATATTGTTCGGGTGAATAATGTACAGACCCACAATTTCCCCGTTTTCATCATTTTCGGCAATTCCGCAATATGTCTGAAACGCAAAAAACTCTTCTCCTGTCTGCATTGTAAGACTTTCCTCCTGCGGAAAAGCAATGCCTTCTTCAACAACCTCGTTCCATATAGCAATCATACTGCTCAGATCGGACTGTTTATATTTTCTGACCGATACTACCATAAAATCACCTCATTTATTTTTTAGAATTTTCCACATCGATTTTTGCAGAGTAAATATTTTCTATGAACAGCTTATCAGTTTCAGACAGCTTGTATCCTTTTCGGAAAACAAGACGATCAGCATAAATTTCATCCATAAACTCTCGCTGTAAAAGACTGTAACGCTTGAGAATTTTTTCAGATACAGGTGACGATCGAGTATATGTTCCCCGCACTTCAGAAAGCAATTCGAAACAACTGCTGCGGTCATAGGCAACTATTCTGCGCCTTGCTCCATTGTCCGCCTGCACCTTTCCAACGGACAGATATGTGGGAGTGCTGTAGCCGTACGATATTTCAATTAAACCGTCAAGATCTGAGCGGCAGAGCGTTTCTTTTTCCTTAAGAAAATGATCTTGAGAAATAAGAATAACGTTTTTATATTCCCAAAGCGGCATCGTTTCAAGCTTTTTTTCTGCAATATAATCAAGCAGACAGTTCTCAAATGATATTCTGTACCTAATTATTCCAAGCCTGAACTTCCCTTCAGAAACATTTGATATAGTCTGTATAGAGCTTGTTTCGCATACAGCCGCATCTATCTCTTTTTCAATGTCAAATCCTGAAAAAAAACGTGCCGTACCGTCAAGAATGCAGCTGTCCCGCGGGATCGAAACGCTGAATATTTGAGAAGCGGATTCGCTTTCTTTTGAAAGTTTCTCCATTTTATCAAGCTGTTCGAGTATATTTTCGGCATAATTCAAAAATTCTCTGCCCTTAGGCGTAAGATGAACTCCTCTTGACGAGCGCTCAAAAATCGCAATCCCAAGGTCAGTTTCAAGTTCCTTTATCGCCTTGCTAAGGTTCGGTTGAGCCATAAAAAGGTTTTCAGCGGCCTGAGAAATTGATCCGGTTCTCTCAACCTCAACTGCGTATTTAAGATATAATGTATTCATAGTCAACCTCGTTTTCAATTTATATATATTATAATATGCGCACATATAAATGTCAATATAATGATGATATTTTCTTTAAAAACAGACAGAATAAGCGTGTGATATTAGTATTTCACGCGGAGGATAAATATGAACGGAGATAATAGAAAAGACATTCAAGAAGAAAATGAACTGCTTGAAAATTACACCGGCGCTTCATCATCCAGCGACTGCACCGGTCTTATTCCGGCAGGCGGAAATCGTTCCGCTGAAGAATTTGATAACTATAAGGATATATACCCATTTGCAATACCAAAAAAAATCAGCGAGTATAAAGACGAAGAAGCAAAACGGTTAAACAAGCAATAAATAAAGCGCTCCGAGTTGGATTTCGGAGCGCTTTATTTTATTCGGATATACCATCTTTAATAAGCATTTCAAGCACGGTAGTTTCACGTTGCAGCATTACTTCAAATCTTGCTATTCCTGTTTTTTCTCCATGTGAACAATTCTTATTTACATCAACGGCGTGTGAAGCTGAAACATATTCAAGCGTAAACTGCTCATCCGCTTCATAATCGTCAAGGTTTTGTGAACCTGCTTCACCTTCAGCGCTGCAGAGATAATAATAATTATCCTGAACAAAAATTTCCTCGATATTACCCTTTTGCCTGCGATGAACCATTCCGTACTCACGGACAGAATCCGGCATAACCGTCAATCCGGATTCTTCACGAACCTCACGGATGAGCGTTTCAAGATGATTTTCACCATTCTCAGCTCCTCCGCCGGGAAACTTGTAATAATCATATTTTAAGCTATGCACAAGCGCGATCTTCTTGTCCTTGACAATGATGCCGCGTACAGAAGGACGAATACCGACAGTTCCGTTCGGGTTGTAGTCCTTTTTGTCAATTTCAAACAGTAGTCTCATATCTATTCCTGTTCTGCGATATACTGCTCAAGTATCTCTGCCGCGTCATAAACCATTTTCGCACAAGGGCGCGTTGAGTAGTATTTTTCTGTTCTTTCCTGAGGAATAAAACTCTTATCTTCGGCAATTTTACCTAGAATATCACGGCATATTATTGATTTGTTGCGATCTTTAAAACGCCTTGCAAGCTCCTGAACACGAGAATAATGTGCCGCCTTTTCACCTGCCGCATTCGGAGAATCGTAGCCATACAAAATTCCCGCCGCCATAAGCATACCGCTTACAGCGCCGCAAACTTCTCTCATCCTGCCCATTCCGCCTCCGAATGAGGAAGCGAGTAAAGCGGCGGTCTTTTCATCAATCCCGGTAAGATCACAATAAGCAAGAAAAACAGACTGCGAACAGCTGTATCCTTCAAGAAAGAAATCACGTGCCTTTTCCGCGTGGGTCATTTTTGTATTCCTTTCTTATTTAAACAACTCCTGAGCAAATTCATCAAGCCAGTTTCCTTCAAACTGTTCAATTCCGCCTTTATCTCCTAGCGCAGCAAAATCAGCATTCATCGGCAGCTTTGCAATGTTGGAAATGCCATACCTCGCTGCAATTTCTTCAATATGACTTTCACCATATATATAGTGTTTCTTATGACACTCGTCGCATTCAAAATAGCTCATATTTTCTACCAAACCAAGCACTGGAACATTCATCATTCCAGCCATTTTTACAGCTTTTTCTACGATCATAGAAACTAGCTCCTGAGGACTTGTTACAACAACAATCCCGCTTACGGGGAGCGACTGGAAAACGGTAAGCGGAACGTCGCCGGTTCCGGGAGGCATATCAACGAACATAAAATCAACATCGTTCCATACAACGTCCGACCAAAACTGCTTGATAACGCCAGCGATAACGGGACCGCGCCATACAACGGGGTCTGTTTCGTTTTCAAGCAGCAGATTAACAGACATTACCTCGATTCCATCCTTTGTTTTAACGGGATAAAGGTTCTTTTCATCGCCTGTTGCACGTTCTTTAAGTCCAAATTCTCTCGGAATTGACGGACCGGTAACATCAGCATCAAGAATAGCAGTTTTGAAGCCGCAGCGCTTGGATAAAACAGCAAGCATAGATGTTACAAGAGACTTGCCTACGCCGCCTTTGCCTGATACTACAGCAATAACTTTTTTTACATTTGACAATTCATTCTGCGGTGCGAGAAGGCTTTCAGCTGTTCTTTCGGAACAGTTTGAGCTGCAGGTTTCGCAGTTGTGGGTACATTCGCTCATTAAAATGCACTCCTTTCATTTTTCTTTTATTATACACTATGACGTTGAAAATGTCAAGGTTGGTCAGCTGCGGTTCAGTTTACGTATGCTGCTGTCCTCAGAAAATGTGATAGCATTGTAAAGAAAAAGAACGCTGTCGTAATTGTTTACATCAACAAATGTACTGTAACCTACATTTATATAGCGCAAATCAAGAACAGTAATTTTACTGTAATGATTGGCAAGAAACGGTATCATGCAATGCGCGTAGCTGTCCTTAAAAATAAGGAGCGACGGTCCATTTGGGTTATCTCCGGAAATAACTGTCATCATTGGAGAATTTGAACCCATAAATGAACTGTACTTATCCTTTACGCTGAGATAATCACGCATATAAAGCGAATCATACTCTATTTCTTCCATGCCCGTGTTCACCGTAAGAGTCGGTTCGCTCTTTCCGCCGTTAAAATGATAATAATCAATAACGTCAGGCGTTACCGAATCATCAAGCGTTTTGGAATATAGCGTTCCTCGAAAGCTGCTGCTGGCATGTTCAATATCAAACGACGACAGCGGTTCTGACTGAAATCCAAGTGCTTTTGCCGCCTCGGTATACGCTATATATGCCCCGTATGATGTCCAATGGTGATCTGTGCGGTAGTATATATAACTGTCTGATTTGCTTTTCAGCAAAGAAAAAATATCGATTGTGCTGCATTTCAGATTTTCTCGGCAGTAATCTTTCATTTCCGCCTGACTTCCTATCGGAGCAGTTTTCGGTAAAAGGTCAGAATAAATTTCCTGCGAAGTAGGAGCAAGCATGAAATAAACCGGAACATCGGAATGACGTTCGGTAAATGAATTTATTGCAGCAATCGATGAATCAATAAATTCCTTGTCATATCCTGTCCAGACCTGCATCATCTGGTTGCCAACGGTGTAAACGCCGTTTATTTCAGCTTTTCCGATAAGACGTTCCGTTCCGTTTTTCAGCTTTATCCAGTTCTCTCTGCCATATATACGATCGGAGAACCATTCTTCAAAGCCTTCCATTGCTTTTTTATTAAGATATGTTTCAAACGAAACTTCCGGAAATCCCGCAAGATAGCGGTTTTCGTTTTCGGAATACGGTCTGTTCTCTTTCGGAAGATTCATGAACGTCAGTATTGGAATTGTGATCAAAATCAAACCGAAAGCTGCTGCCATAATATATTTATATAGCTTTTCTTTCATGTCGCGAACACCTTTCTGTTCATAATACTAATAAAAATGAACAAAATATCAGAAATTAAAGTACAGGAACGGATTATAGGTCGCATCTGCAAGATATGCAATACAAAGAACAAATACAGCTGTTTTAAAAAAAGGCGTTGCATAATGTATTATTGTCGGTATTCGCTTAGTAAGCCTTTCGGTGATAACCTTCCATGCATCGGTAGAAGCAAAAACACCGACAACAAGCAATATGCCATAATTCAAAAGCAAATACAGCGCTGTGTTATCACAGAATACACCGTTTGCCCCAAACATAGCTCCCATATACGAAAACGCCGTACTTATATCAGGCGTCACAAACAGAACCCAGCCGAGTACAACAAGCAGCATCGTATATGTCCAGCTTATCACCGACGGCAGTTTTTTCAGTATATTGCCGAGGAAGAGTTTTTCAATTATGATAAATACGCCATACAAAGAACCCCACAGTATGAAATTCCAGCTTGCTCCATGCCACACTCCGGTCAAAAACCATACAACTGCGAGATTAAAGACAGTACGCTTCATTCCCTTGCGGTTTCCGCCGAGCGGAAAATAAACATAGCTTTTGAACCATTCTCCCAGCGTCATATGCCAGCGGCGCCAAAATTCACTGACGCTTTTTGAAAGATAAGGATAGTTGAAGTTTTCGGGGAAATTGAATCCCATCATTTTACCCAGACCAATCGCCATATCAGAATAACCGGAAAAATCAAAATATATTTGAAGGGTATATCCAATAATCCCCAGCCATGCTGCAAGCGCTGACATTTCAGACGTTCCAACAGCAAAAGCTGCATTCCAAAGCTGTCCGACGCCATTGGCGATAAGCACCTTCTTACCCATACCGGTAATAAAGCGCACTATTCCGTCATAAATCATATCAAGGTTTATTTTGCGGCATTCTAGTTCAGCCGCGATGTCGTTATATCTTACGATAGGACCTGCGACTATCTGCGGGAAAAGCGTAACAAAAGCTGCAAAGGTTATCGGATTTTTCTGTACCTTTACGTTTCCGAGGTACATATCAATCGTATAAGACATGGACTGGAATGTGAAGAAGCTGATTCCGATAGGAAGCGGCAAGTTCGGGTTATTAAGCACAGGTCCGAAAATATTGTTAACATTCTCGACGAAGAAACCGCTGTATTTGAATAATGCAAGCAGAGATAAATTCATTACAAGTGATACAATGAGACATATCCTTTTTATTGCCTTGTTATCGTTGAACTTATCAATAAAAAGCCCCGCCATATAATCAATAAGTGTAGAAATAACCATTATAACAACATATTTCGGCTCTCCCCATGCATAAAACACAAGTCCGCAGATAAGAATTATTAGGTTTTTGAGCTTAAGCGGTACTATATAATACAGCAGCAGCGAAATAACTAAAAACAAAAATAAAAACACAAGGCTTGAAAAGACCATAATTGCTATTCCTTTACTTTTTTCAATACATTTTCATATTGCTCTCTGGTATAAAGCCGATTAAGCACATCAAGAAGTCCCGATGTGCTTAAATGTTCAGGCAGCTTCATTTCATCCAAAAGCCTTTTTCGCAGCATAGCGCTGCCTTGTCTCCCCATAAGTCCGTCGGAAAGCAGATCCGAGCGACTAAGCCATTTTTCTGCGGGATGTTGTCCAAAAAAAATACCTGCCTTTTGAAAGGCTTCTTCAAGAACAGCAATATCCATTCCTTCAACTCCAAGCTTGCCTTCCTTCGACGGCTTTTCCTTTCGCCGTTCCTTGCCGAAAATATCAGGTATATATACGTTATATATTTTCCCGTTTTTTATACAGCTTTTTATATGGCTGCGTATCTGAAAACCCGCGCCGTCGCTGTCGGTAAGGATAATTACTCCGTCCTTTTCTGCAAACGCACGTATAAGAGCCATTTTTTCTTTGTCTTTATATATTCCGAAGCCGTCGGTTGTTATAATCAGAGAGTCGACAATCGATTCAAGCTTTATCCGATCATATTTTCCTTCTACAATTATTGGCTGTTTCAAATGAATCATACACTTTTATCCCGCTGTGCAACAAAGAGCTTTGTTATAGCCTGCTCAATTACTGTTCGGCTGTCTATCGGAGAGGATTTCATTATTATATCTGCTTCATTCAAAATCTCAAGAGTCTTTCGAAGATACCCGACACGCAGCCTTGAAACAGCGTTCATCGCCTTTGAAAGAACCCAACTCCGATTCTTTGCATATGAAAACTCTTCTGCCGCTTGGTTCGGAAGAACGCCTGTCATTTTTGCAATTTTTGCCCTGTAAAAATCAAGATAAGTTCCCGAAAGCGCAGATAAAATAACTACCGGCTCAACTCTCTGAAAAATAAGGTCAGATACAATCCCGAATGCCTGCTCGCTTTTACCGGAATTTATTGCAGTTGCAAGCTCGTATACACTTGTGTCAAGCTGCTTAGCTACAAGGGAATCTATCATCGCCCTGTCGATTACTCCCCCGCTCCCCGCATAACTTATCAGCTTTGCGGTTTCCTCACTTACAAGATTAAGACTGCAAAGGACTCTTTCCGTAAGATATAAAGCGTCCTCACGGGAAATAACAACGCCCTGCTTTGCCGCCTTTTTTATAATAAGCTCCGCAATTTTCGACTGCGGCATTGCGTCCATTTTGCAGACAACGCCCGCTTTTTCTATTGCAGAAATAAATTTTTTTGTCTGTGATTTTCTTTCATCAAGAGATAATCCTGTATTATTGAAAAGCAGAACAGTCGTTTCAGGAACATCACCGATAATTGAAAGCAGTCGTTCAAACGCTTCCTTTTCCATTTTTTCAGGGTCAATATCATTCACGGAAATCAGCTTAATATCCGCAAAAACAGGAAGCCCGTCAACATGGTCGGAAAGCATATCTGTATCGGGATTTCCGCTTATGCGCACCAGGTTGAAATCCAGCGCATCCTCACCGACAGTCTTTTTTATCAGGCGATCAACATATGTTTTTATAAGAAAAGGCTCTTTTCCATATAGAAAGTATACACGTTCAATACGCCCTGCGCGTATGTCAGAGCTAAGCTTGTCCTCTGTAAGCGTCATAGCGTGCATTCCTCCAAAAATAAAACGTTGCCGCCTTTGTCTATAGTTATGCTGATTTTATCATAGTAGGCATTATGTCCTGTTTTCATGCGTTTATCCAGAAAAATTTCACTGTAATTCACGCCGAGTTCGTAATTTTTACGATAACCACTATAAACCGCAAAATCAGAATCGGAGATAGTGCCTATTTTAGTAAGGCTTACCGAAATACCCCGAACATCCAAATAAATTCCGCCGTCTTTTACCATGACAGTATACTCTCCGCTTATATCATACACTTTGTCAGGGCTTTCAGGAGTATAAAGTTCAATGGCATCAAGCTGTGAAAGCGCCGGGATATTGTTGTCTTCGCTGTTTGCGGAACATACAAGCAAAACCCGATTTCCAATTCCATGTGAAAGCATTTCCGAGGTTATTTTTCCACTGTCTCCTGTCGAAAGAAAACTTACGCCTGATCTGCTCTTTATAACCGCCATACCATCTGACCCGTCTGAATAGAAACTTATTTCAATTTTATCTGCGCCCAAAATATCGGCGAAAACAGCAGCGCTTATAATTACGCAAAGCGAAACAGAGCAAAATCTGATAAAATATTTCAGTTTACCTGTAAAAGCAAGCATGCCAAATGCAGTAATCACCGCAAGCTGCTGCCAGAACGTCCCTTTGGTTTCGACATAACCGTAAGGAAACCTGCCGAATGTATAGAAAATGAAATTTATCGCACGAGCGCAAAATCCAGCCGGAAGCATAAAAACCTCAGTAAAAAATCCACCTGTAAAAAGGTTCAGCAGCATAAGCAGCATTGCCGCCATGAATGCGGGATAAATAAGCAGAGTTGAGATTGGGGAAATAAGTGAAACTCCTCCGAAGTAAAGCATACTCACCGGAAACGTACAAAATAGTGCAGACGCAGAACCAATTATAGATTCCTTTATTGAACGCAGCTTTTCCGAATGAATCATCGCTTCGGAAACACGCGGTGCAACAACCCCGACTCCGAGCGTCCCCAGAACGGACAGCCACAATCCAATGTCACGGCACGCCCACGGCTGAAAAACAAGTATTACAAGAAGCGCCGAACCTACGGAATTTAGCGGGTCGGACTTTCTTAGAAATAGCTCGCCGCCGTAATAAATCAGCAACATTATTCCTGCTCTGAGTACAGATGAAGTCATTCCGAAAAACATCATCAGCAAAATTATCATTGCTTCAGTAAGCATGCTTCTCAGCAAACGCCTGTGTTTCAGACGATCAAGAAAAAGCATGCGTATTGTATGAACGATAAGCGAAAGATGCATTCCCGAAACTGCGGCAATATGTGAAAGACCTGCTCGGCGCAGCAATACGGACTGCATCGCCGAAAGTCCTGTTTTATCACCGAAAAATATCGCGCACAGCACACCGCTTTCTTCATCGGATAAAACAGTTCTTATCCTGCTCTTTATGTTATCGGAAAAATCGGCAAGAGCTGCACTGAAACTGAAGGAATGCGATAAAACAGTAACCTCGTCCTTAGCACGCGCTTTTATAAATATTCCTCTTGAAAAGTAATAATCTTCTTCCGAAAAATCAGCAGCATTGCCTAATTGCGAAAAGTCAGCTGTAAAAGCGATTTTGTCACCCGCTTCAACCCCGCTGTCAGTGGTATAAAGCGTAAATTTTACAGGCACTCCGCCCGCTTCACCGCTTACTGTAAGTCTTACGGTATCATTGCTCGGAGCTGTTCGTTCAGTAACAGTACCTGTAGTATAAACGGTGCTGCCTTCCAGTGAACGCACAGGTTCAATAATAAATATACTGTAAATGCCGAATATAAGCAGCGCCGCAGCTGCGGTTAAGATATGCCGGCGAAAATTACAAATATTAAATCTTTTTAGAAGCGTAAATGCTGCACCAAGCAAACATGCAGAAATAAAACAGGTTGTTCCGCTTAAAAAAGACGCGCAGACAAGCCCCAAAAAGTATGAAAAACCAATCAAAGCTTGAGCGCGCTGCTTTTTAATTGTACTTATATTACTGTTCAACACATTTTCTCAGTGAGCTTTTCGCCGCCGAGAATATGGAAGTGCAGATGATGGACGGTCTGTCCGCCGTTTTCGCCGATATTTGTAACTACACGGTAACCATTCTGAAGATTGAACTCAGCTGCAAGCTGTTTAACAACAAGCATAATCTCGGCAGCCGCGCCAATATTATCCTCGGTAAGGTCATTCAGACTTTCAATGTGCATTTTTGGAATAACAAGAATATGGACAGGCGCCTGAGGATTTATATCCTTGAAGGCAAGTACGGTCTCGCTTTCATAAACCTTTTCAGACGGGATTTCTCCGTCGATAATCTTACAAAATATACAGTCCTTCATATCTAAATTCCTTTCTGTATTTTTAACTTAGCTGACCTGCTGCAATTTCATTAAGCGCGGCAAGAGCCTCGTTTATCTTGGCTGTATCGGCAATTCCCGCCATAGCGCTGTCAGGCTTACCGCCGCCCTTTCCTCCTGCAATAGCTGCTATCTGCTTTACAATCTGACCGGCATTAGCGCCCTTGGCAACGGCTTCCTTAGAGCATATACAGAGGAAATTTCCCTTGCCGTCAGCATGACCTGCAAGAACTGCAATGAAATTATCATACTTGGATCTTAAATCATCGCCCGCCTTACGGAGAGCGTCACCGATAGTTCCATCAAGGACAGCTGAGAACACCTTTATGCCTGCAATTTCAACTGCATCGCCTGTAATATCAGCCATTGCGGAAGCGGATAACTGACGTTCAAGCTTGTCTATTTCCTTTTTAGCTTCGGAAAGTTCGTTCTGAAGCGCCTCGCAGCGCTGTACAAGCGCACTTGAATTAGCAAGCTTTAGGGTCTGTGCGGCAGCACGGATAGTGCTGTTTGCCTCGTTAAGCGCTTCGAGCACTCCCGCACCTGTGACCGCTTCAATTCTTCTTACGCCGGAAGCAACCGATGCTTCGGAAATGATCTTGAAAAGCCCGGCTTTTGAAGTATTGTCAAGGTGTGTACCTCCGCAGAATTCGGTTGAATAACCGTCTGTAACACTTACTACGCGGACAACATCACCGTATTTTTCTCCGAAAAGCGCCATCGCGCCTTTTTTCTTAGCTTCTTCAATAGGAAGCTCCTCTGTAACAACAGGAACTGCAGCCAGAATTTCTTTGTTTACAAGATTTTCGATCTGTGCAAGCTCATCGGGCGTTACCGCACTGAAATGAGAGAAGTCGAAACGGCAGCGATATGGGTCAACATAAGAACCTGCCTGATGAACATGGTCGCCGAGGACTGTGCGAAGCGCCGCCTGAAGCAGATGAGCGCAGGTGTGATTTCTTGCGGTAGCCATGCGAAGTTCTTTATCAACAGCTGCGGTAACTGCGTCGCCCGTCATAAACGAACCCTGTAAGCAGCGGCAATAGCATACAAACTGTCCACCGCCGATTTTCTTGGTGTCGATAACTTCAAGAACGTTGTCGCCTCCGGCGCTTGTTATTGCTCCCTTATCACCGACCTGTCCGCCGCTCTCCGCATAGAAAGGCGTAGTTTCAATAACGATCGCAACATCGTTATTTTCATCAATGCTGTCGGTAAGAGCGCCGTCCTTTAACATTGCGATAATCTTCGTTTCGCAGGAAAGTTCCTTGTACCCCACAAACGTTGTCTTTAAGCCGGAAAGCGCATCCGCAGCCGCGTCGTCCCAACCGCCCTTGAAGGACTGATTTGCACGCGCAGTAAGCTTCTGATTCTTCATAAGCTCCATGAAGCGAGCTTCGTCAAGTGTAAGACCCTTTTCTTCGAGTATCTCCTTTGTAAGGTCAAGCGGGAAGCCATAGGTATCATGCAGCTTGAATGCGTCATCGCCGCTTAATACGCCGTTTTCGCCAAGCTGAACAATAAGATCTGCCAGTATCTGCGAACCCTTTTCAACAGTTTTGTTGAAGCTTTCCTCTTCAGTCGCAATAACCTTCATGATATATTCACGCTTTTCTTCAAGTTCGGGATAAGCGTCTTTGTTTTCTTTAATCACCTGGTCAACTATTTCTGTAAGGAACGGCTTTGTAACTCCGAGAAGTCTGCCATGACGTGCAGCGCGCCTTAACAGACGGCGAAGAACATATCCTCTGCCTTCGTTTGAAGGTCTTACTCCGTCGCCTACCATGAATGTGGTTGCGCGAACGTGGTCGGTGATTACACGGATAGAAACATCTTCCTTGTAATTTTCACCGTATGTTTTTCCAGAAACGGCACAGATTCTCTTGATAATATTCTGAATAGTATCAACCTCAAACATATTATCAACGCCCTGCATTACACAGGCAAGACGTTCAAGTCCCATGCCCGTATCGATATTCTTTGTTGCAAGCTGAGTATAATTTCCGTTTCCGTCGTTATCAAACTGAGTAAATACGAGATTCCAGATTTCGATAATGCGGTCACAGTCGCCTGCCTGCTCAAAACTCTCAAACGGTCCGTATTTTTCACCGCGGTCAAAGTGAATTTCAGAGCAAGGTCCGCAGGGACCGCTGCCGTGTTCCCAGAAATTCTCTGACTTTCCGAGCTTTATTATTCTGTCGCGCGGGATTCCGACTTCATCCGCCCAGATATCGCCTGCTTCATCATCCTCTTCATAAATGGTAATCCAAAGCTTTTCAGGCTCAATCTCAAGCTCCTTTGTGAGAAATTCCCAAGCCCACGCGGTAGCCTCATGCTTGAAGTAATCACCAAACGAAAAATTGCCAAGCATTTCAAAATATGTGCCGTGACGAGCAGTTTTTCCCACATTCTCAATATCAGGTGTTCTTATGCATTTCTGGCAGGTTGTAACACGTTTCCTCGGAGGAGTTTCAATTCCCTGAAAGTACTTCTTTAAAGGCGTCATACCTGCATTTATCAGCAATATCGAGTTATCCCCCTGCGGAACAAGAGGCGCGGATGACATCCTGAGATGTCCTTTGCTTTCAAAAAATTTCAAATAACGTTCTCTTAGTTCATTAAGACCTGTCCATTTCATTGCTTTTTTCCTTAAACCTTTTACATCGTCAAAACGACGATGTTTTGTTTTCCTTTCTTGTTATATCAAAATATACCCATTTTATTATAGCAAAATTTCCCAAAAAGTCAACACTTTAATATCAATTATTCGCTATTCCTAGAAAACGGCAGATATTGCCTGATAATATCTGCTCGCGCTCGCTGTCAGTAAGGTCAATTCTGTCAAATCTTTCAAGCTCTTCTTTGCCGTTCCACATAGGATAGTCGGTTCCAAAAAAAACGCGCTCCGAGCCAAACGCTTCAATATATCGCTTTGCTTTTTCGGGCGAAATCACAAACAGTGAGCTTGACGAATCCACATACACATTTTCTATGTCGAGCAGACATTGCTGCGCCGCGTCCCATTCGGTATATCCTCCAAAGTGGGCGCCGATCATCTTTTGGCGCGGAAACCTCTTTGCCGCAACAGCGAGCCGCTGCGGAGATGAATATGAAAAACGCTTGTCCCCTGTATGAAAAAGTATCGGAAGCCGACCGTCAACAACCTCGTAAAGCTCCATTGCATGCTTATCATCAATATTGAACTTCTGAAAATCAGGATGAAGCTTTATTCCGCGAAGTCCAAGAGAAAGCATACGATTTATCTCCTCATCTTCCTCGCGGACATTCATCGAAGGATGAAGAGAGCCGAATCCCACAAATTTATCTGGATTTTCGGCAACGCTTGAAGCAATAAAATCATTTATTTTATGCACCTGTTCATGCGTCGTAGCAACTGAGTGTACCAAACAGCGCGATATTCCCGCTTCTTCACAGTTCTTTAGCAGCGACGGAACACTTCCGTCAAACGCCATCGGGATGTCATAAAATTCTCCTATGTTTTTAGCTGCTTTTGCCGCTATTTTTTCGGGATAAATATGCACATGGCTGTCAAAAATTGTCATAATCAATATTCTTCTTTCCAGGTTATTTCTATGCTTTAGTATATCACCTTTTTTGTACAATTTCAAGTCAAAAAAACACAGAATAACGGTTTTTGCCGCGAAACTCAAAAATAAGTTCTTCCAATAAGAATAAAAATAAACGGCATATTAAAAATCATTTGAGATTTATGTAAGTTAATGTCCAACAAAAGCGTAAATCAACATATCGACAGCTATCCCTGCAATCACACAAACCATAACCGGCATTTTCTTCCAAGCAAGCAGAGCCGCCGCAATACCGCCAGCAATACCTATATACGGTTTATCCGAGTCTACGGAAAATAATCCCGGAAAAATAAGCGCTGACATTGCAGTATATGGGATAAGACGCAGAAATTTTTCAAATTTCGGACTGAATTTAAACTTGCTTATAAATACTGCGGGAAGTACACGCGGAATATATGTAACCGCAGCCATTCCAATAATCATAAGCATTATTTCATAATTCATCTTATTGCGCCTCGCTTTCTTCGCTTAAATCAACAAAGAACGCTCCTATCGCCGCACAAATAAGTGTTGAAATTATCAGCGCCCAGCTTGAAGCAATGAAAAAATTTAAAATTGTATTGACAGCCGCAGTGAAAATAACAAGCACCGCAAGCCTGAGATTTGCGCGAAGCCCAGGCATAATAAGACCGATAAACATGGCATAAAGTGCAATACCAAAGCTTGCTGATACAATTTCGGGAAGAATATCGGATGACAGCGCGCCTATAAGAGTTCCGACATTCCATGAAGCGTATGAAACCGTGATAAGTCCCACGAAAAACGGGGCTGTTCTTTTTTCCTTTTCAGAAGTAGTAAAGATTGCAAACGATTCATCGGTTACACCGAATGCCGCGAGCATTCTGGTCCCCAATTTTGCGGATTTCATTTCGTTGAAAACGCAGGTACTCATAATAACATGACGCAGATTAAGAATGAATGTTGCGAGGATAATTGCAATGATGCTTGCTCCGCCTGCATACATTCCGACCGCCATCATTTCGCTTGCTCCGGCAAAAACCGTCAGCGACATTATACAGGTTTCACCCAAAGAAAAGCCGGCGTGCCGAGCCATTATCGCATAAGCAATACCTACAGGTATAAATCCTAGAATAACGGGCAGGGCGCAGCGAACGCCGTTAATGTACTGCGCTACGCGGCTGTTTTTAGATACTTTCTTCATTTTTGTTCACCATTCTTTTGTTCTTTTTGTTTTGTTCTGTTAATTTCCCAGTTTTTCTATATTATTGTACATTTTTCTTGTAATTTTGCTGCAAATCTCATACACGCCGAATTTATCGCGTTTCGGATTTGCCCCCGTTGTCATAACGACAACAACGTCACCCGTTTCAGGATTGTACGAAGCCATTGATATTGCGCCGTAAGCGTTTCCGGTGTGATAATACAGCTCGTTGGCTCCGTAGCGCTTCTTTACATACCTAAGCGCCACACACTGCGTGAATTTTCCACCGTTTTCCGATGTCCTGAATAAGTGTTCTTCCATAGCGCTTACGGATTCTTCGGATAATATCCGTTTTCCGCCGTATTCGCCGTCATTTGAAAGGATATAGAACAGCTTAGCAATGTCCTTAGCCGAAGCAGTAAGACTTCCCGCATGAATACTCACGTTATTTCCAGGCTTTTTCGCATCTGTAATTGCCTTTGCTTCGGCAACAGTGCGTTCAATTCCTCCGTCAGCTTCATAAAGCGTTGCAATCCGAGGAGTACCTGAAAAGCTTCCGGAATAAAAGCTTGCGTCTATACCGATAGGTTCGAAAAAATTTTTTTTCATATATTCATCGACTGTTTCATCTGCCGCAAGCTCAAGCGTTGAGCCTGCAACACCTATCGCGTAGTTATTATATGACCACATTGACGGATCGCCCGGAGTTCCGTCCAGATAACTATTCTTATCCATGAGCTGATTTCTTGTATTTTTCATTGTACCTTTAAACGCAAGATATCGAAGCGTAGAAGTATGTGAAAACAGATTCTCCAGGGTAATGCTTTTGGGAAATTCTCTGCCCCAATATTCGCTTATATCAGTATTAAGATCCACGAGTCCGTCTTCCTGCATTTTCAAAGCGCACATTGCAACGGCAACTTTGCTTATTGACGCTGTTCTTATCTTGGTGTTTGCGGTCATGGGTTTTGTATTCCGCGTCGCATATCCGTAATTCCAGTTAAAGATTTTCCCGTCGCTCGCACGGATAACGGCAACCTGCATTCCGATTGCGTTATAGTCGTCTGCAACCGAATTAAGATAAGTCTGAATTTTTTCATTGACCTTACTTCCGCTTGTATCAATCATGGCAGGTTCTGCGTCGCCCTTTATTTCTCTTTCAAATCGGTGAGCGTAATCGGATGATATCCAGCCGTCTTCTTCCGAATTATCAATTCCGATTTTATACCACATGATTCCGTCAGGACTGAAAGCTGTGCCAAGACACGGATATTTAGCATCATATTTTGCTTTTCCGAGTATTTCATATGTAGTTCCAGGTCCGCTGCGTACATTCACGTTGGCGGAAAGTGCCTTTATGTAGTATCTGCTCTCGGCGCACGCCGGAATAACAAATGATATAACAGCAAAGATTGCCGCTATAAATACCGCTGTAATTTTTTTTATCATATTCAATGTTATAACCTTCCTTTTCTATATTTAATAAGTTATCACAAAAAGCGTATTTTGTCAACAACAGCGGTAAATATAAAAGAATAGCTTTCCGGTAAATCTTTCAGTACTGCGGCGGAAAAGATTTTGAGATATTTTTCAAAAAAGGCTTGACATTTTTTCTGATATGTGATAATATATATAAGCAGTTGATTTAATGTAATTCAGCGGCAACTCGGAGAGGTGTCCGAGTGGTTTAAGGAGCCGGTCTTGAAAACCGGTGATCCCGCAAGGGACCGTGGGTTCGAATCCCACCCTCTCCGCCATTTTTAATTTAATACAGATGAAATCGGCACTTGCAGAAATACCCAAGTGGTGAAGGGGCTCCCCTGCTAAGGGAGTAGGTCGGGAAACCGGCGCGAGGGTTCAAATCCCTCTTTCTGCGCCAGAAACAAAACAGAGAAACCCCGCATTGCAGCTGGAAACGGCTTAACAATGCGGGTTTTCTCGTGTTTTGCAAATATAGAAATCCGTGCGCATGAGCGGAAAAACGCGCCCAAAAGCGGGCGTTTTTGCAATTATGCAACACGAAATGCAACACGGGTTACTAATCATTATTGTCAAAATTTACAAGTTATCAATCTTGATTTTGTTCAAACTTACAAACATTAAAATAATTACAATAAATTCTAAAAAACTATTGACTTTGTACAAACTCTATTGCTATAATGTAGTTACGATAGAAAGGAAAAACCAAAACACAAGAAGGGATAAAAATCATGAAAAAAATCATAAACAACAAAGTCTACGATACAAGCACCGCCGAAGGACTCGGCAGCTGGACGAACAATCAATGCACTTCCGACATTACATACGTCAAAGAAACTTTGTATCGTAAAAAAACAGGCGAATACTTTCTGCACGGAATAGGCGGTGCCGAGACATGTTACTGTTCAAGGCATAGCGACAATTGGGATGGCGGGGAAGCAATCAAGCCGTTAAAGTATGAATCAGCACAAAAATGGGCGAAGGAACATCTTGACAGCGACAATTACGAAAAAATATTCGGAGCAATCAATGAAAGTAACGAAAAAATAAGTTTTACAGTTTCAATCTCCGCATCAACCGCAGAAAAAATACGTCGTGCTGCTAGACAGAAAGGTGTCTCACTTTCTGAATATGTTGAATCTCTTTTTAACAAGTAAGGAAAAACTCAGAAGTTTTCAGTTTATGTACATATTGTACACTTCGCAACATCTTTTTGTGCACATTTCACAGCATAAAAATTGCAAAAAACTATCGACTTTACAGCAAATCCATGCTGCCGCAACATGGGAGTTTTCAAGCCATTCCGTAAAAGAAAAAACGCACAACAGCGCCGCACAATAATGAATGCACGACGCTGTTATGTTGTACACATATATAACACTTTTAGGTTTATTTGGAATCAGCATTGACAATGCTTTTCTTCTTCCAGACCCCGCTCTTATATCTTATAATGCTGATAACGGCGGTAAGCGTCCAGGTAATACAGGTCGTCAGCCATATTCCGCGATAACCGACAGCCGCAACCGAAGTCAGCAAAATCGAGAAGCCTATACGCGAAAAAACCTCCGCCGTCCCGTTTATCATCGCATAGCCTGTATCTCCCGCACCGTTGAGAAAGCCGCGGGTAACATGAATTGCGCCAAGAAAAATATAAAATAACGACGTTAGCTGTATACCCATTGTGCCAATCTCAATAACTTCTTCACCATTTACAAAAAATCTTGTGATATACTTTCCAAAAAGCATAAAAACAGCGACCATTACAACAGAAAAAATTGCCGACAGCCTTAATCCTGTACGAAGTCCCTTTATTGCTCGGTCATCTTTTTCGGCGCCGATGTTCTGACCCGTAAACGTCGAAATAGCCGCATTAAGCGAGCTGAACGGCTGCTGAACAAGCTGTTCTATGCGCATTGAGGCGGTATAGGCAGCCATGACCGTTTCGCCGAATGTATTTGTAACACGCTGGAGAGCAACCATAGAAACGGATATCATGGCATTCTGACCCGCGATCGGCAAACCTGTGCGGATACATATGAACATCATCTGCTTTTCGGGCTTTATATCAGATTTATCAAGCTGTATATCTTTGTTTTTGCTGAATGCATACAGAATACTGAAGAAAGCCGAACAACCCTGCGCTATAATTGTAGCAAGAGCCGCGCCGTTTATGCCCCAGCCGAATACAATTACAAAAATCAAATCCAGAACAAAGTTCATCGCACTTGCAGCCGCAAGAAAAAACAGCGGTGATTTTGCATCGCCGAGAGAACGCATTACAGCGTTTATCCAGTTATACGCGGCAACAGCTATCGTTCCCGCACATGAAATGCGCATATATCCTGCTGCTGCCGGAAGAAGCGCCGCAGGCGTGTTCAAAAAATAAAGAAGCGGTTCTGCAAGAAATACCGAAACAATGCTAACTCCAACAGCAAAAATAGCGGTAACAACAGCGGAATTGAACACGGCCGACTTCATATTCTTAAACATTCCTGCGCCGAAATACTGCGAAATTATTATTCCCGTTCCTACAGATAACCCCATACACAGTGTATAAAAAAGGTATGTTATCGAGCCTGTCGCACCAACGGCCGCAAGCGCGTCGTCTCCGAGAAATTTTCCGACAATGACCGTGTCAGCTACGTTATATAGCTGCTGCAGGAGATTTCCCACAAGCAAAGGTCGTGCGAAACGGAGAATATGCCCTGTTTCGCTCCCATTAGTCATATCAATTGTCAAAGATTTACTCATGTTTTTTCTTCTTTTTTGCAATCACAACGCCAACTGCGGCAGCCGCAGCAACAGCCGCGCCTATTCCTATAAAAGCGCCGACGGAAACTCCCACCTCGTCCGAATTGCTGTTATCTTGTACTGTTTCAGCATTTTCCTGATTTGATACAGCTTCTTCTGTGACGTTGTTGTTATCGTCAATTGTTCCTTCGACAGCTTCAGTTTTATTTTCTGCAATAGGAACATCAGCACCCAACACCTCAAAACTGTCAACGGAAAATGTGCCGGATTTAACTGTAATAACTGCGGCATGTTCGCTGTTTTCAAGCCCGTATTTATAGAAAGATGACTGTCTGTAGCCGCATTTTGGAACAACGTATTCACCGTCTATTATTTTCCCGTCAATTTCTACTGATAAAACAGCGTTTGATTTTGTAATTCCTGTTGCGGCAAATCCTGTTCCGTTAAATTTGAGCGTTACCGACGAACCTTCTTCACCCGTTGAAACGGTTCTCTTGTAATTCTTGAATGAACTTATAGTTTCATGAGTCCAGCTGCCGTTATATCCGACGCACGAATCTGTATTGTCATATCGCGCTGCATATATCTCGCTTTCGTCAGTCGGTTCAAGTGCAAGATTATCAAATGTATTGCAGTTATATGAGCTGTAAAGTGCCGCACGCCCCGCGCCGACAATGGAATTGCCGGTACAGTCATAATCGCATACCTGTTCTCCGCCGATATACGCTTTTATTGAAGTTCTATATGCGGACAGCTTAATATTAACAGACTTATCAGCGGAAATTTCAGCATTTCCCTCTTCGAGAGTCTTACCATTGCGAAGCAGCTTCCAAGTTCCGTTTTCCCAAATCTGGAAATGGTATCCGCTTGCTCCCTGACAGCCAAGATTGTACCGCAAGCCGACGCCTGCATAATTCGACACGGGATTTTCTGTTTTTTCAAGCTGAATATCCGCGCTTATGCTGTAATTGTACCATCTGTCGTCACCAAAGCAGGTAACGGGATCGGGTGTGCCGCCCCATTCATTTGCTTTAATATCGGGCGTTATCATCTGCATAAGAACATTGTTTCCGTCAACATTGCATACTTCAAACGCGCCGCCCTGATCTGTTGTGTAACGCGGGGTGCCGCCTCTTGAAGAAAGGTAGTCCTCAGGATAATTCGAATATTCAAAATCATCTGTATACGGCAGTTCAAGAACGGTCCTGTCATTTTCGGACATATTTGAATAATTCTTTTCGCCGATATTCAGTGTGGAAAGCGTAACAATTGAGTAAGGCTTAACGGTAACGCTGTATGAATTTTTGTCGCCGTCAGACTGCGGAATAAGCGTATCGATCTGCTTAAAATAGTTTTCGTTGTATTCCCCGCCGTCAGGTCCGCGAGTTTCCCACACATAAACCTGCGCGCCTGCTTTATCCAGATTTTCCACAGTTATATTGTAAACGATTGACTCATTGGTAGTATTGGTTATTACTGTGCTGTAATCTCCTGTTGCTGTGTCGGTCGCGGTCATATAGCTGTATTTTGCGTCAACAAGTGCGTGACCGTCACCGCCGGCTTTTCCGTCGCCATAGCAGGCGCCGTCAATAAACGCCCAGCCTTTTTTTATAAACTGTGAAAAATGCAGCTTCATAAAAAATCCGCTGTCGAGAAAGAAATATCCGCTCCATGGGTCGGTCGCTGAAATAAACTGCTTGTGCGTGTACTGCGCACCGTCGTAGTACGCAGAAACAACAGGCTGATATTCACATAGCGTCATAAGCCCGCCGGGGTACATTGTTATAAAGCGGTTCGCTATATCAAGCACGCCGTTTAAATCGTTAAGCCCAGAACCTGTACCGTCGTATTTATATGTACCTTGTGCATATACCATAGATGAGCTTGCTTCGCTGAACCAAAGTTCTTTTCCGTACTCTTTCGCTAGCTTCTGAGCATTATCGGTTGACCAGCTTGTATAATGGCTTCCGACAACATCTACCGCATTGAGCAGTTCTTCATCCGCAAGCATCGCATCTGCAAAGTTCCAAGAACATACTTCCTCACCCGCGACAATTTTTATTTTCGAGTAATCATACGGGCAATCTGTTTCACTTTTTAAATGCGATGAAAGATATTTTATCCATTCATTGTCAGCTGATCTTTCGTTTTGTGTTGCACTTACATATTGAAATTTTAGTCCATAGGTCTCGTAAGCGGCGTCAAGCGTTTCCTTGTACCATTTGTAACGTGCGGCATATACGTCTTCCGCATTTGATACCCACAGCGGTTCGCTCCACCAAAGCATATCGAGAGTTATATCCGGATTAATTCTAAGCGCGTCTGCCGCAAGCTGATAGCCTGCACCTCTTGTTACATTTGCTTTTTCGTCCTCATACCTTTTCACCGACGGCTCTGTACCTGATGACGAATTTATATCGGCACCCATTTCGATTTTAAGGTGATTTACGCATAATCCGTCCTCTCCGAAAATATATTGCAGAATTTTTTCGTAAGCTTCGGGATTTTCCGCCTTATAGTCAAGAAGTAACCGCGAAGTGTTATTCGCGGAAACCATGCCCGAACCTCGGTAAAGCATATTCTCGGCAGTATTTGCCTTTGCTCCGTCAATAGTAATGTTCATAGTTTTTGTCTCCTCATTTGCTGATACAAGCGATATATTTGTGCATGCAAAAATTGTACATGCCGCAGCAACAGCAATTCTCTTAGGAATCATCAAAATGAAACAGCTCCTTTCCGTTATTTCACTTTGATTATATCACCGCCGAGGCACAAAAACAATCTGAAATATTTCAGACAATCTTAAAATATTAGCTTTTTATATTGCAAGAGTATTTCTAATTTCTCTGTACCTGCTTGGAGAAATACCCTCATATTTTCTAAAAACAATACCGAAATATGTCGGGTCGGGATAACCAACCGCCTTTCCAATTTCCGAAATACTTTTATCGCTGCTGTCAAGCATAAGTTTAGCCTCGGAAATTCGTCTGCGTGCAATGTATTCCAACGGACGCATTCCCATCTTCTTTTTAAATACACGGCAAAGATACTGCGGTGTAAGAGATGATACTTGCGCAAGCTCTCCGAGAGTAATATCCTTATTAAAATTTTGCTCTATGTAGCAAACAGCATTCTCCAACACGCCGCCTGCAATTTTTTCAGGATTGCTTTCACCGTTAAACAGCTTCGCAGCACAAAGAATAAAATCATAGATGAGTCGTGAACACTTTTCGCTGCCTGAAACAGGGTCGGAAACCGCCGACATGATCTGTGAAAATATATGTTCGCAGACGGTCATATCAACTCCTGAGCACAACATATAACTATCAAAGCTTAGTTCCATCATTATCTGCGACAGATGTTTGCCTCGAAAAACAAACCAACATGTTTCCCACTCGCCTTTTTCGGGGTAATATTCGTGCGGAATTTCGGGTGAAAGATAAAGCATTCCACCCTGCTTCATTGTAAAGCTGTTTCCGCCGACGTTTACTCTGCCAATACCGCTTTTAGTATACAAAAACTGATGAGAAACAAGACCCCGTTCCCTTTTTACATGATATTCGCACTCCGAAATTCCAATCCCAGTCAGGTAGAATGGAAGCTGCACCTGATTTCCTAAAACGGGATATACTGTTGCCATAATTTTCCTCTTTCATTTTTATTATCGTCTTCAAAGACGTGTGTTTATTATACAATAAAAAAGACGTTTTACATACAAAGCAGAGCTTATTCATTACTCCGGAGTAAATTCAAATATAACATTTTTCTTAACGTCACGATATACCGCACGAAGAACGCCGCCTTGTTCTGCAATCTTATCGGAAACAGTTCCGCCAAACATTCCGTGGATTATAACATCCTTGTCATCATCTGCTGTGATTGCACCGTCCGACAGAACACTGCCTACCCATTTCCCGTTTGATGAGAGTGTAAGAGCGCATTTTCTGTTTTTCAGAAGATCGTTCATATCCTCAAGCAGATATTGAAATTCATATTCCTGCAAACCATACCTGTTGTGCCAGCCGTCAAAATAAAGTGTAAAAGAGTCCGAAAGTTCAATGAAAAGGCTTTCTCCGTTTTCATTTTCAACTTCTAAAACAAGACAATCCTCTCCAAGATAGTCATAATCTTCTTCATCAAAGCCATGTTCGGAAACAGTATAATCACGAAGCGCATAAATTAATTCGTCTTTTTTTGAAAGAGCCGAATCAATCAGACTGTAACATTCATCTTTTTTTGGACGTGATGATTTTCTTTGCATATTTTTTCCTTTCTTTCTGTGCAATTATCGCCTTTTGTTTGCGCAGCATTGCCTTAAAGCCACTGAATAAATGCGGTTTTATCCTCACTATTATATCCGCATTTACGATAAAAATTAAGAGTTGATTCTTCCTTTGAACCCGTAAGCAGCATGATTTTATAACAATTTTCTTTTTTGGCAATTTCTTTTGCGTATGCGAGACACATTCCTGCAAGACCACGCTTTCTGTAACAGCAATCTGTTACAACATTTTCTATAAACGCATACGATCGCTGCTCATGCGTTAGGTTCGGAATAATCACACAAACACATGAAAAAACAATAACACCATCTTCCTCCGCAACAATTATGTGATGACATTTATCATGCAAAATCTTCTCCCATACTGATTTAACGTGATCCGTATCTTACGGAAACGGGTTGCTGTGAAGCTGCATATATAATTTCATAAGGCCATCAAAATCATTTTCATTAATTTCTCTGATTATTGACATATTTTACCCTCCGGTACTATTTTCCAAATTAACCATTTTCCTAAAAACAATTTGCAGATTTGCTTATTGGAAATGTCCCCAGCAAACAAGAAAATTTTAATCGTACAAGCTTACCTTATTCCTATTCCTTTCAGCACTTCTGCTGTTGTAATATTTGTATTCAAAAATTCCAAATCGCATTTATCAAACTGCAACGTCTGATTTTTTTCCAGTTTTATCAATTCATAGTTTTTTCTGATTTTATCTGTATTCCTTATTATTGAATTTTTAATAGAAGTCTTGTCTATGCTTTCAGAGTTGCCAATGATATTTTCCAATGTTCCAAATTTCCTTAAAAGCATTGCAGCTGTCTTGACGCCAATTTTTTCCGCGCCCTTTATATTGTCCGAAGTATCGCCTACTAACGATTTAAAATATGCATATTGATTAGGATAAATACCATATCTGTCAATGATATATTGAGGTGAGCATATCAACGTTTTTTCGCCTCGATATCTTAATACAAAAACACGTTCACTAATCAACTGAAAAAAATCGCTGTCAAAAGAACATATGACTACATTAGTATCTTCACAAAATGACAATGCATAACTAGCTATCATGTCATCTGCCTCACAGTTGGCTGTTTCTATGTAGTTTATTTTCAAATAATTAAGCGCTTGATAAACATCCGGCAGTTGGGAGAACGGATTTTCTTCTTCATTGACTGCGCTATAGTCAATTCTGTTCTTCTTATAATCAGCATCTATTTCACAACGGCTATTTTCATGTTCTCCATCAAATATAGCTACAATATGTGTAGGTTCAACCATTCTTATTATTTTTAACAATGCTCCTACAAATCCAAGGGTTCCTTGGATTGCTTTTCCTTGGTCATTAACGATTCTGGCAGGCATTCCAAAAAACATTTGAAAAAACAAATTGCTGCCATCAATTATCAATAACTTATCCATATATTACGGTGCCTTTCCCTTATATCACTTATGCATTAGACAAGAGGGTGAAAGCAACGAGTGCTTTCACCCTCACATAGCACGGATATTTTCTTATATATGCTCCTTTGTTTTATGCTTTTCAATGCCGCAATTTTTATTCCAAAACTGAAATTGCGTCACTTATTGTCTTTTCGTATGCTTCCTTGCCGTACTTGTCTACTCCCGCCTTGTTCTTTTCCCCGTGAGTAAGACAGCCTGCTCCGCCAATACAGCCGCCGGTACACGCCATGCCTTCAATAAAGTTTGCATCAAGCAGATTTTTGCTCTTTTTAAGAAGCGCTACACGGCACGCTTCAATCCCATCACAAGCACAAGGCTTTAAGTCAAATTCTATACCCTGCTCCTTCAGACCCTGAGCAACCGCGTCGGAAAGACCTCCCGAACGAGCAAAGATTCTTCCGAAGTAAGACGCGTTATCAAGAACATCTTCATGCAGCGTGGTAATATCGAGGTCGCGGCTGTCAAACAGCGCCTGAAGCTCCTCAAAAGTCATCGCAGCGTCAACGTACGGCTTAACCGAATCTCTCTGGACTTCAGCTTTTTTAGCTGTACACGGTCCTATAAACACAACCTTGCAAGGTGCATCGTGCTCTTTAATATACTTGGAAATAGTACCCATAGGTGAAAGATTATGAGATACATACGGCAAAAGCTCAGGCACAGATTTTTCTATATAGCTTACAAAAGCCGGACAGCATGAGCTTGTAAGGAAACCCTTCTCGGCAAGCTCTCTGGATTCGGAATATGCAACCATATCCGCGCCCAGAGCCGCTTCGATAACCGTATAGAAACCGAGTTCCTTCAGTCCTGCAATTACCTGCCCAAGCTTTGCATAAGTAAACTGGCTGGAAATAGCGGGAGCAACTACAGCAAAAACCTTGTAATTACGATTATTATCACTCTTTTTGATAATATCTATAACGTCGAGGATGAACGACTTGTCGGAAATCGCGCCGAACGGACACTGATATACGCAGGCACCGCAGGCAATACACTTATCGTTATCGATTGCAGCGGCCTTATCTTCATTCATATGAATCGCCTTTATCTTGCAGGCATTTTCACATGGGCGCTTACGATCAACTATAGCAGTATACGGGCAAACCTTTGCACATGCTCCACAGTTTACGCATTTTGACTTATCAATATGTGCAACGTGCTGATGGTCAAATGTGATCGCACCGCGCTTACAAACATCCTCGCAGCGGTGAGCCAGGCATCCGCGGCATGAGTTTGTAACCTCATATCCGCCCATCGGACACTCATCACAAGCGGTTTCGATAACCTCTATAACATTTGAATTGCTTTCGTCGCCTCCCATGGCCAACTTAACGCGCTCACTTAAAATTGCACGCTCCTTATAAACGCAGCAGCGCATTGTAGGCGTTTTTCCCGGAACAATTATTTTCGGTATATCAAGCAGATTATCAAGCAAGGTGTCGTTCCACGCCTGTCTCGCCACCTCTCTCAAAACCTTGTATTTTAGGTACTGAACCTTTGTATCAAATTTTCTCATTTGCTACACATCCTCCTTCGGAAACAGCTGAAACAATCCTCACAGCGGTCAGTTCAGCTTAATTTATCTACACATAAACCGGATACAAGGTGTTTTTTAAAGTTCCGGCAGAATATTTTCTTTAAAAAATTCATCCACTGATTCAGGTGAAACAGAATAAAATTTGTCACCCGCAGTTACACATACACCCTGCTGACATTTTCCCATGCAGAACGTTCCGGCAAGTTCAACCTTATCATCAAGATTTTTTTCCGCAATTATTTCCTTAAGACGTTCAACAACCTGGCGTGAACCTTTAATGTGGCAGGAAGAACCAATACAAACAGTAATCTTCATTGATATTTCCTTTCGTTTTCTTGAGAAAATGTCATGCATTTTCTCCCGATATTTTTTTATTTAAATAAGCAAGCGAAAGTGCCATATTTTCGTATTGAACAGGAATTTCCGACGGAACCGAAAGCGTACACGGCGCAAAACACCATACCGCCCTTATTCCGATGTCAACCAGACGATCACAGACATTCTGTGCGCTGTTTGACGGTACGGCAATAATCCCTATTCTTACATTGTTTTCCCTACAAAAATGATTTAAAAAATCCATTGAATAAATCGGCTTTCCAGAGTTGCTGTACTGAGTTTCGCTCACAGCAATATCAAAAGCCGCTATTATATCAAGCCCATAATCTCTGAATCCGCCGTAATCAAGCAATGCTCTTCCGAGCTTTCCCGCGCCGACCAACACAACTCTGCTGTTCTCATCTGCATCAAGGAATTTTTCAAGTGCAGCTATAAGTTCGCCTACATTGTATCCGGTTTTAGGTCTGCCTGCTCCGCTTACGGCACCGAGATCCTTGCGAACCTGAACCTCGCCTAAGCCGAGTTCTTTTGCAAGAGCTGTGGATGAAATATTTTCGGTATTCTGACGCGTATTTTTCAGATGTCTGATATAGGATGGGAGACGTCCCATGGTCGCGCGCGAAACCTCAACCTGCTTCATAAAATCCACCTCCTGCAAGAAATAAAACCGCGCCGTACACTTGCTGTATTATAAGTACGGCGCCGCTTTAAATCATCTCACAAATTACGAATTTTTTGCTGCAAGCTCCGCCGCCTGGTCAAGCTTTTTGTTTCTGAAATACAGACCAACATCTATCGAAATTGCCACAAAGTTAATAATATAGAAGATAAAGCTCAGAATGAATATAAATCCAAGCTCCTTCTGTCCCCCTGTTGCCTCGATAACCTTCTTAACAATACCGAAAATATAACCGACAAGAAGAAAAATTTCAAAGAAAAGGCTCTTTCCCTTTGCGGTGCGGGAAATATAGGATTTGCGAATAGAGATTGGCCATGAAAGACCAAAACAAAATATCATCAGTGCTTCGAGTAAATCTGTAACCATATTTTCGTCCAGCTTTCTTTTGTGTTATTATAATTTTCTGCGATAATCAGGCAGAAGCTTGGGAGATACGGCGTCGGTCTTTATTCCAGCCGCTTCGCGCTCCGCGTCGAACTTTGCAATGTGATCGAGCGTGAGCCTTCCGACAGTAACTTCCTTAGCACGCGCGGAAGCATTCTTGCCTGCGCTTCTTCCAAATACGATTATGTCGAGAAGCGAGTTGCCCATAAGACGGTTGCGTCCGTGGATACCGCCGACAGCTTCGCCTGCAACAAACAGATTTTCAACATTAGTTGTCATGCCGTTTACGTCAATGTCAAGACCACCGTTCTGATAGTGAAGCGTGGGGTAAACAAGGATAGGCTCCTTGCGTATATCAATACCGCAGCCCGCAAACATACGCATCATTGCAGGAATGCGCTTTTCAATAGTGCCTTCGCCTCCTATTGCTTCGATCATAGGAGTGTCAAGCCATACAGCCTCACCGCTGCCGGTATTTACGCCCTCGCCGCGGTCAGAACACTCACGGATAATGGAAGCTGCCGCAACGTCACGGGTTTCAAGCGGATGCATGAATACCTTACCGTCACGGTTTACAAGCTTTGCTCCGAGCGAACGAACCTTTTCTGTAACAAGTGCGCCGAATATCTGCTGCGGGAATGCTGCGCCCGTGGGATGATACTGCAGAGTATCGGCATAAAGAAGCTTTGCGCCGACACGGTAACCAAGTACAAGACCATCTGCGGTCGCACCGTAGTGATTGGATGTTGGGAAACCCTGATAATGCATACGTCCCGCACCGCCGGTTGCGATGATAACCGTTTTTGCGCGTGCAACCATAAGCTCATGCGTTTCCATGTTCATAAGAACTGCGCCCGCTGCTCTGCCATTTTCATCAAGGATAAGCTCGATCGCCGAAGTAAAATCAACAATTTCAATGCCCCGGTTGATTACTTCATCTCTAAGCGTACGCATGATTTCCGCACCGGAATAGTCCTTTGCAGCGTGCATACGCTTTCTTGAAGTACCGCCGCCGTGAGTTGTAATCATCGTTCCGTCGGGAGCCTTATCGAACTCAACACCGAGGTCATTGAGCCACTGAATAGCCTCTGGCGCATCACAGACCAGCTTTGCAAGAAGCTCACGCTTAGCAGCGTAATGTCCGCCGCCGAATGCGTCAACGAAATGGATTGCGGGAGAGTCATTGGGCTTGTCAGCCGCCTGAATGCCGCCCTCAGCCATCATTGTGTTTGCGTCGCCCATACGAAGCTTTGTAACAATCATGGTCTTTGCGCCCGCGTTGTCAGCTTCAATAGCCGCAGAAGCGCCTGCGCCGCCGCCGCCGATAATAAGAACGTCAACATCATACTTTACGTTATTAAGATCAACGTCATTTGCGGAAATACGGCTGTGCGCCTGAAGCATTTCGCAAAGCTCATGCGGAACTTCTTCGCCCTTATTCGGACCGATTTTTAAAACAGAAAATTCGCTCTTCTTATAGTCAGGGTGATAAGCCGCAAGAAGATCTTCCTTTTCTTTTGCAGTCATTCTGGCAGGCTCATAAGCTATATTCTCAGCTCTTGCCGCCTCAACTACCGCCAAGGATTCCTGAAATTCTTTTGAATACATCGACTTTCTCCTCCTTACTTCTCTATATCTCTGTTGTTATAGAGTTCTTTTATCTCCTCGATCGGCTTGCCCATGAGGTTTTCGATAAGTTCGGTAAAAGTTCCGTCCTTAATCTCCTTAACGCGGTTTTCAAGATGTTCGGTCTTAGGCGCGAGATACTTTCCGTTAAGACGTCGCGCAAGCATTGCAACCTGCGGATGAGAAATTCCCGCGGGGCAGCGCGACGAACAAACGCCGCACATTACGCAGTCAAAAGATTCTTCGGCGCACTTATCAAATTCACCGCGCTGAGCGTATGCAATGTACTGCATAACGTTAAGTTCCTGCGTGCAGCTCTTTGTGCAGGCGTTACAGCCTACGCAAGCGTAAATTTCTGGATAAAGCTGCATCATTATCTGTTCGGTGGGCTTAATCTTTTCAATATCGTAAACCTGCTTCACAAGCGGGAAGAAAGGAAGCGTTGCGATATACATATTGTTTTCAACCTTTGTCTGGCAGGCAAGACAGGTCTTGAGTTCTCTGTCGCCCTTGATGCGATAAATCGTAGCGCAGGCGCCGCAGAAACCGTTACGGCAGCCGCAGCCGCGAACGAGCTGATAACCGGCGTACTCCATAGCGCGCATGATCGTCAGGTTGTCGGGTACGCTGTACTGCTTGCCGAACAGGTAAATGTTAACCATATTTTCCATGTTCAATTTCTCCTTATCAGTATTCATCGGGAAGCTCGTCGATCTGGTCGCAGCGGAAAACAGGACCGTCCTTGCAGACGTACTTTGAACCGATATTGCATCTGCCGCACTTGCCTATTCCGCACTTCATACGAAGCTCCATGGTTGTATACACCTGGGTCTTGTCGAAGCCAAGCTCCTGAAGACCCGCAAGGGTAAACTTAATCATTATAGGCGGACCGCAGAGGATTGCGATTTTGTCTGTGGAAAAGCCCAGTTCCTTGACATAGTTGGGTACAAATCCAACATGACCATCCCATTCAGGCTGTTCACGGTCGATCGTAAGATGAACATTAACGCCGGTATCCTTAGCCCATTCGTTGATTATTTCCTGATAGTCCACAAGATCCTGCATGCTGCGCGAGCCGTACACAATGTCGATTTTTCCATATCGGTCGCGGTAATGACGGCAATAATTTATAACTGAACGGAGCGGTGCAAGTCCGATACCACCCGCAATAAAGAGCATATCATGACCCGCAAACTCTGTATCAACCGGAAATGCGTTGCCATAAGGTCCACGGATCGTTATCTGCTGACCTACCTCCATAGAATGAAGCCACTCTGTAACGCAGCCGCATTTCTTTATAGAAAACTCCATAAATTCTGTGTTCGTCGGAGATGAAGTAATGGAAAACATCGCCTCGCCAACACCCGGAATTGACAGCATTGCACACTGTCCGGGTTTATGCTCAAAGGCTTTTTTTCCATCGGGAGTAACTACACGAAAGGTCTTTACGTCGGGAGTATCAATTCTGATATCTGTAACAACGCCAACCACAGGGATAAGCGGTTCTTTCATATCAATCATTTTATGCTTCCTCCTAACTTTTTCATAACCTTTACAATATTCATCTGTATAGGACATTTTTCTAAGCATCTTCCACAGCCGACACAGGAGAACAGACCGTCATTATTGGTCGGGTAATAAACCAACTTATGCATAAAACGCTGACGGAAACGTTCAAGCTGCGTAAGTCTGGGCTGTCCGGCAGACATCTTAGTGAACTCGGAGTACATACAGGAATCCCAGCAGCGGAAGCGCTTCACTCCGTGACCGGTATTGAAATCCTTAATATCGTAGCACTGACAGGTAGGACATACAAATGTACAAGTGCCGCAGCCAAGGCATGACTCGGAAAGTTCTTTCCACTCGGGCGCATCGAAAAATACAGATGTTTTTCCGCTTCCGAATGCTTCAGCGGAAAGTTCTGCAAGCGGGAGCTTTGCCAGTCTTTCTGCAATAACCTTTTTCTGCTCATTAACAGCAGTATCGTCGCTTTCTTCTGTTACTGAAGCAAGCTTTTCTAGAAGCTTTGCGCCTTTTTCCGTCTTTGCATCCATATAAAGCATATCGTCGGTCTTGTAACAAACGACATCGCCATCAGGATTAGCAGCGTCAATTCCGAACGTTCCGCAGAAACAGGTCTCGCGCGGCTTTGTACAAGCCATAGAAACGATTACGGCATGATCGCGGCGGTTCTTGTAATATGAATCAACGGGGTCAGCCAAAAATACACGGTCAAGCACTTCAAAGCTTTTTACATCACAGGCACGAACCCCGAAAATAACAAAATCTTCGCATTCGCTGCGTGTATCAATTACCTCAATGCTCTTCCCTTCCATCTTGAAATCCATAAGATTTTCAGTCTGAGGAAAAAAGAAATCCTTAGCGCTTCTTACGGTATTGAGAGCGTTGGAAAGCGTTTTGCCGCTTTCCCATTTTTCATACTTTGAGCCCGCTTCGGTATCAACCGGAATATAAAGCGTACCGGCACCGGAAATTGCAGAAAAAAGCAAATCGAGCTTGTCAAGTGAAACTTTACGCATTTCCGTCACCTCTTTCTACCGCTTCGCCCGGTTCTAAGTCTTCTGTCGTATAATTTACGATAGGTGCGCAGCTTCCGACCTCCGCGCCTGCCTGATATTCACCATAGAAATTATCTATGTCCTTGATAAACTTACGGTTGAGCAGATGAAGCGGAATATGCTGCGGACAAACGCGTGAGCATTCACCGCAGTCCGTGCATCGTCCCGCAACATGGAACGCACGGATAACATGAAACATCTTTTCTTCAAACGAATTTGCCGCAGCCTTATTTTCAACTCCGGAATTTGGGTTATCGAAAACACACTTTTCACAGGTGCAGGCAGGACATACATCACGGCACGCATTGCAGCGTATGCAGCGTGAAAGCTCATTCTGCCAGAAAGCGAAGCGCTCATCGGGAGTCATCTTCTCGATTTTTTCAACTTCATCAAATCTTGCAGAGTCGATAACGTCGCCGTCGCTTCCGAGGAGTTCGTCGTACGCAACGTGCTTCTTGGACTTGCAGTTTACACATCTGTCGGGGAGAACAGCAGTTCTGTCGAGAGTGAGGCTTCCGTCGTAAAGCGTATCGACGATAACTTTATCGCCGTCCTCATGAACGGCAGAAATACCGTCGGCAGCCGCCTTGATACGCCCCGCGTCAAGCATACCGTCGCAAGATACTCCAACAGCATATACCTTTTCACGGTCAAATCTATGCTCTGTGAGAAGCTGATTGAAGCTGTATGTATCACACGGTTTCAGAAAAACAAGAATTTTATTTTCACTCTTGCCTGTTTCCTTTACAAGATACTTGGAAAAGTTTGCTCCGCAAAAATCGTTCCAGACAAATTCCTTTTCAAGCTCGTCTGCCGTACGGAAAATCGCAGGCGTTATATCATAGTCGAATTCTCCCTTCTTCCAACCAAGAACGCGGTCAACAGCACCGCTGTTCAGCATTTCGGAAGCCTTGGAAATGAGAATTTCGCGCTTTATTTCTTGCATCGCAAATCCTCCAATCTCTTGTTTTCACCGAGAGAAGCAACCTTTTCGGCAAAATCATTCATTGTTGCGGCAAACTTTGCACCTTCAGCCGCACTTACCCACTCAACGCGTGTGCGTTCTCTTTCAATACCCAAATAATCAAGCATTGAGAAAAGCAAAGCCATACGGCGGCGTGTATAATAGTTGCCTGAAGTGTAGTGACAGTCGCCGGGGTGGCAGCCGCAGATAATAACACCGTCAGCGCCGCGCTGGAAAGCGCGGAGAATAAACATCGGATTTACTCGGCACGAACAAGGCACACGGATAATCTTTACATCTGCCGGATAGTTAAGTCTGTTGTTTCCTGCGAGATCAGCTCCGGCATATGAACACCAGTTACAGCAGAATGCCACAATAAGCGGCTTATAATCATTTATTTGCATATTGCGTCTACCTCCGCCATAATTTGTTTGCTTGTGAAGCCGCGCAGATCCATAGCGCCAGACATACAAGCTACCGTACAAGCACCGCAGCCCTGACATACCGCCTCATTTACAGAAGCTACACGGCGAATCTTTGTTGTTCTGTCGGGCATTCTGAATTCCTTGTCGATGTACGAAATCGCACCATACGGACAAACCTTTTCACAAGTCGAGCATCCGTTACACATCATTTCGTCGGAATGTGCAACGCACGGATTGCCGGTCAGCTTATCCTTACAGAGAAGTCCTATTACCTTTGAAGCTGCCGCGCCCGCCTGAGATACTGTTTCGGGAATATCCTTCGGTCCCTGACAGGTTCCGGAAAGGAACACACCGGCCGTCGGACTTTCTACGGGACGGAGCTTCGGGTGAGCTTCGGTGAAGAAGTCGTTTGTATCCATGCTTGCAGTAAGCATCGTAGCAAGAGGTCTTGCAGACTTATCAGGTTCAATTGCAGCGGCAAGAACAACGAGATCGGCGTCTATATGGAGCTGTTTTCCGTAGATAAGATCTGAAGCCTGAACTTTCAGCTTTCCGTCTTCGGGCGAAACCTTTCCGACCATACCCTTTATATAGTGAACACCGTATTCTTCAACAGCGCGGCGATAGAACTCATCAAAGTTCTTACCCGGTGTACGAACATCAATGTAGAACACGTAAACATCGGTATCCGGGTACTTGTCACGAATAAGCATTGCGTGCTTTGCAGTGTACATACAACAAATCTTTGAGCAGTATTCCTTGCCCTTTTCGGCACATGCCGAGCAGCGCGAACCAACACACTGTACAAAAACTATCGTATGAGGATGTTCTCCGTCGGATGGACGGAGTAAAGTACCGCCGGTAGGTCCTGCCGCATTCATCAGACGCTCAAGTTCAAGCGAAGTTATAACGTCCTTTGAAGCGGAGTAAGCAAATTCGTCGAACTTATCCATCGAAATTGGATTGAAACCTGTTGCAACAACGATTGCGCCGTACTTTTCTTCAACAAATTCATCTTTTGCATTATAGTCGATCGCGCCTGCGGAGCAAACCTTTGAACAAACTCCGCACTTGCCTGTCTTAAGCATTGTGCAGTAATTCGGGTCTATAGTGGCAACCTTCGGAACTGCCTGTGCAAACGGAATATAAATCGCTCTGCGATTGTCCATACCGAGGTTAAACTCGTTAGGAACCTTTTTCTGAGGACATTTTTCTGTGCAAAGACCGCAGCCTGTGCAAATATCCTCCTTGACATATCTAGCCTTGCGCTTTATTGTAACGTCAAAATTTCCTACAAATCCCTTAACGGCAGTTACTTCAGAATAAGAGAAAATACGGATTTTTTCATTTTGAGCAACATCAACCATTTTAGGCGTAAGAATACAAGCCGCACAGTCAAGGGTCGGGAAAGTCTTGTCAAGCTGAGCCATCTTTCCGCCTATAGTGGGCTTTGTTTCAACAATATCTACCGGAAAGCCTGCATCCGCAATGTCAAGCGCGGTCTGAATGCCCGCAATGCCTCCTCCGATTACTAGCGCACGCTTTGTAACGGGGCTTTCACCTGGAGTAAGCGGAGCGTTGAGGTTGACCTTTGCAACAGCAGCCTTGCCGAGGATAATTGCCTTTTCGGTTCCTATAGGCATTTCCTTATGTACCCATGAACATTGCTCGCGGATATTGGCAATTTCAACCATATATGGGTTAATTCCCGCAGCGGCAGCAGTTTTACGGAATGTAGCCTCATGCATACGCGGTGAACATGAACATACGACTATTCCTGTCAGCTTATGCTCGGCAACGGCTTCCTTTATCATGTTCTGACCCGCCTGAGAACACATATACTGATAATCTGTGGAGAAAACAACACCCGGCTCTTTTCCGAGAGTCTCCGCAACTGTTTTTACATCTACCGTTCCGGCAATATTGGTACCGCAGTGGCAGACAAATACTCCAATTCTTTGCATGGTCTGTTTCTCCTTTCTTACTTAGAATATTTGCGCATAGCGCTCATTAATGCCTGCTGCGGCATATCCTCGTCAATAATTCCGGGAATATCATTCGCGGTAAGATGATTTGCGCCTTTTTCACGGATAACCGTAAGTCTTATCGCTTCAATAAGCTTTGCAGGCTCAACCGCTCTGGGGCAGCGGTCAACGCAAGCAAAACACGAAAGACACTTGTATATCGAATCCGATTTCATAAGACTTTCTATATCGCCTGTCTCAACCATATAAACAAACTGATGAGGATGATATTCCATTTCATCGTAAGAAGGACATGTGCCGGAACACTTTCCGCATCGCATACACTTAAGCGGATTTACGCCGCTCATGCGAAGTATCTGCTCTTTCTGACGTTCGGTTTTATTCTGCATTAGTATCCTCCTTAACGCCAAGCGCCTCTGCGAGCAGCTCGGTAAAGTATACTACAGGAATTTCGCTGCCGTTTTTTACAAGATTATACTTGCACAGCGGGCAGGCTGTAACCATAATTTCAGCGCCGTGTTTTGACGCGCTCTCGCTTACCGCGTTCGACTTCTTCTTAGCAGAAGCAGCATCCTCAAGAGCAACATAGCCGCCGCAGCACTCGTTTCTCTGAGCATATACAACAGGTTCTGCGCCGAGCGCGGTGATAAAATCCTCCATTATGCGGGGGTTTTCAACATCATCGAAATTCATTACCTTTCCGGGACGAAGAAGCATACAGCCGTAGTAAGCCGCAACCTTTTTGCCCGTAAGCGGTTTTACAACCGCTTCCTTTATTTTGTCAAATCCAACCATGTCCCGAAGCATCTCAAGGTAATGATAAACTTCAGTTTCACCGTGATACGGTTCGGTCGGATTTTTATCCTGCGCCATGTAGAGATTTACTTTTGAAGCAAATTCTTCATTTGTACTCATGGCGTGATTTGTCTGTTTTATTACATTATGACAGGCGGAACAAACCGTAACAAGGGGCTGCGCTTCATCTCTTGCGGCAGCAAGCGCGCGAACGCTTGGCAGCTTAGACGCTACATCGTTCTTTGCGCTTATAAAAACGCCGCCGCAGCATTGCCAGTTCTTGAGTTCACACATCTCAATGCCAAGAATTTCCGCACATTTGCGTGCATAAAAATCAAGATCTTTAGCCTTGGTCCGGAGAGTACAGCCGGGAAAATAGCTGACTTTCATTTTTCTGACCATTCCTTTCGCCTGGATTAAACCATCTGTTCGGGATGGAATACTTCATCAAACTTTTCTTCAGTAAGAAAACCTAGCTCAACGCACGCTTCCTTTAATGAAATGTTGTCCTTATAAGCTTTTTTAGCTGTCTTTGCAGCATTTTCATAGCCTATATAAGGGTTCAGCGCCGTTACGAGCATAAGAGAATTATGCAGATTATCATGCATCTTGTCGCGGTTTGCGGTAATTCCGACTGCGCAGTTGTTATTGAACGAAACAATCGCTTCAGCAAGAAGACGCGCAGACTGCAGGAAATTGTATATTGTTACCGGCATAAAAACATTAAGCTCAAAATTACCCTGAGAAGCAGCCATTCCAACCGCAACATCATTGCCCATAACCTGAACCGCAACCATTGTAACCGCCTCACACTGCGTTGGGTTTACCTTACCGGGCATAATTGAAGAACCCGGCTCATTTTCAGGAATATGAATCTCGCCTAGACCGTCACGCGGACCGCTTGCAAGCCATCGTACATCGTTGGCAATCTTCATCATATCGCAGGCGGTAGCTTTAATAGCGCCATGAGCAAAAACAATTTCATCTTTGGAAGTAAGCGCATGGAACTTATTGGAGGCTGTTGCAAAAGGCTTACCGGTAAGTTCCGCAACCTTCTTTGCAACGAGTTCGGAAAATCCTGATGGAGCATTAAGACCTGTTCCTACAGCTGTTCCGCCGAGTGCAAGCTCGTAAAGAGGCTTAACCGCCATTCTCAGAAGCTCGGCGTCTCTTTCAAGACTGCTTCTCCAGCCGGAAATCTCCTGACTGAACTTTATCGGAGTTGCATCCTGTAAATGAGTACGTCCCGACTTAACAATTCCCTCGTTTTCTTCCTCAAGGCGCTTAAAAGTGGCAATGAGAAGTTCAACTGCGGGAAGAAGCTTGTCTTCAACCGCAAGAACTGCGGAAATATGCATTGCCGTCGGAAAAGTGTCGTTTGATGACTGGCTCATATTGATGTCATCATTGGGGTGGCACAGATTTTCGCCTGCAATCTGATTTGCGCGATTAGCGATTACCTCATTCGCATTCATATTTGACTGCGTTCCGGAACCTGTCTGCCATACAACAAGCGGGAAATGGCTGTTAAGTTCGCCGGAAATTACCTCATCGCAGGCCGCGGAAATCGCAGCAAGCTTTGCTCCGGTCATCTTCTCAGGCTTGAGCTCCGCATTTGCAAGAGCCGCAGCCTTTTTCAGTATTCCGAAAGCATGTGTAATTTCTCTCGGCATTGTTTCGATGTCCACGCCGATTTTGAAATTCTCATGGCTTCTCTGTGTCTGCGCCGCCCAAAGGCGATCAGCAGGAACCTTCATTTCGCCCATTGAGTCATGTTCGATACGATATTCCATTTCATTTTCACCTTTCTTTATATTTTAAGATTATTGATAACATCCTTTAAGGTGTCTGCACTTCTGCGCAGCTTAACAATTTCCTCATCGGTAAGCGGAACGTTTACCTTGTTGCGGACGCCGTTGCGTCCGACGGCAATAAGCGTGCTGAGACATACATCTTCAACGCCGTACTCTCCATGCATCATTGTAGAAACGGTCATTGTTGTGTCAATACCGCTCAGAACACACTTGCAGATATGACATACAGACATCGAAACAGCGTAGAAAGTTGCCCCCTTGCGTGCAATAACGCGTCCGCCGGATTTCCTTACATATTCCTCAACCTCGCTGTAATTTATTTCGGGATATGTGAAATCAGAGTTTGAAAAGATGTTCTGACATTCATTGATCGGAACATTTGAGATGTTTGCAACAGACCATGGAATAAAAGAGGAGTCGCCGTGCTCACCGAAAACATAGGCATGAACGTTGTTCTGGCTGATATTGTAATATTCGGAAAGTCTTGCACGAAGACGCGCAGTATCAAGAATTGTACCGGATCCGATAATGCGGTTTTCGGGAAGACCTGAGATTTTATGGAAGGTATAGGTCAGAATATCAACAGGATTTGAAACGATAATGTATGTAGCGTCAGGAGCATACTTTATTATCTCAGGGATGATAGTCTTTGTGATGTCAATGTTAACCTGTGCAAGCTCAAGACGAGACTGACCCGCTTTTCTTGCCAAACCGGATGTAAGGACTACAATATTGGAATCCTTTGCATCGGGATAATCGCCTGCATAGATCGAACACGGAGCGCAGAACGGAGTACCCTGCCTGATGTCGAGCGCTTCGCCAAGTGCCTTTTCGCTGTTAATATCGATCATAACGATTTCGGAAGCCATTCCCATCATGGCAATGGAGTAAGCTATTGTGGAGCCGACACTGCCGGTTCCAATAATGGAGATTTTATTCATGTTGCACCATCCTCTGTTTTACTTTTTGATATAATAATTGTATCACAATCCGACAAGATTCGGAATTGCTTGTTTTTCATATCAGTATTGCATTTATCGATATACTGCGGGCGCAATACCGAAAAAGCTCATCTTACTTTGAACTGAGATATTCGTCTATCGCTTTGCTTGCAGTTTTTCCGGCACCCATAGCAAGAATGACTGTTGCCGCACCTGTTACGGCGTCGCCGCCCGCATAAACGCCTTCTCTTGAAGTTAAACCGGTGCTTTCCTCAACTATAATTCCGCCCCATTTTTGGGTTTCAAGACCATGTGTCGTGTTCTTGATAAGCGGATTCGGAGAAGTTCCGAGTGCCATGATAACGCAGTCAACATCCATAATAAATTCACTGTCCGGAATTTCAACAGGACGGCGGCGGCCCTTTTCATCAGGTTCGCCAAGTTCCATGCGAACACATTCAATAGCTTTCACAAAACCATTTTTTGGATCACGTGGGTCATCGGGATTTTCATACCCGATAATGCGTACAGGATTGTGAAGAAGCTTGAAATCAATTCCCTCTTCCATTGCATGTTCAACCTCTTCGCGTCGCGCGGGAAGTTCATCCATAGAACGGCGATAAACAATGCTTACCTGCGCTCCAAGACGCAAAGCCGTTCTTGCCGCATCCATTGCCACATTACCTCCGCCTACTACCGCAACCCGGCCTCCCTTCATGATTGGGGTTGCCGAATCATCGCGGTAAGCCTTCATCAGGTTGCTTCTGGTGAGAAATTCGTTTGCTGAATACACGCCCTTCAGCCCTTCGCCTTCAATTCCCATAAACTTAGGAAGACCGGCTCCCGAACCAATAAATACTGCTTCAAAACCGTCCTCAAAAAGCTCGTCAACAGTAAGCGTCTTACCGATAACAACATTTGTTTCAATATCAACTCCGAGAGCCTTTAAAGTTTCAACTTCCTTTGCGACGATAGCTTTCGGAAGTCTGAACTCAGGAATTCCGTACACAAGTACACCGCCGGCAGTATGAAGCGCTTCGTAAACCGTAACTTTATAGCCTTTCTTTGCAAGGTCGCCTGCGCAGGTAAGACCGGAAGGACCGGATCCTACAACCGCAACCTTATGTCCGTTGGCTTCGGGCTTATTAGGAAATTCTTTTGCATTTTCGTTATGCCAATCGGCAACAAATCTCTCTAACCTGCCAATTCCGACAGGCTCAAACTTTATTCCGAGTGTACATTTACTCTCACACTGAGATTCCTGAGGACATACTCTGCCGCAAACTGCCGGGAGAGAAGACGACTTTGCAATCACCTGGTACGCTCCCTCAAAATTGCCTTCTTTGATATGTGCGATAAAATCAGGAATTTCAATGTTTACGGGACAACCGCTGATACAGGGCTTATTCCTGCAGTTAAGACAGCGTTTTGCCTCTTCGACTGCAATTTCTGCAGTATAACCAAGCGCAACTTCGTTGAAATTGCACGCTCTTGCCTTCGCGTCCTGCGTCGGCATTTCATGTTTCTTAGGCTCAATAGCCATTGCTTCTCCTCCTTATATGTTTTTAAAAAGATTGCAGGTTTTTTCGTGTGACTTGCGTTCAAAGTCAAAATACATTCTGCCGCGCGACATAGCCTCGTCAAAATCAACCTCGTAGCCGTTAAAATCAGGACCGTCAACACAGGCAAACTTGATAACCTTTTTGCCGTCCTGATTAAGCGTAAGACGGCAGCCGCCGCACATTCCCGTTCCATCGATCATTATAGGGTTCATTGAAACGGTTACGGGAATATTAAAAGGTTTTGCGGTCGCAACAACGAACTTCATCATAATAAGCGGACCAATTGTAATTATCATGTCAAATTTTTCACCTGCTTCAAGCATCTCTTTAAGCGGAACAGTTACATTTCCATGCCGTCCGTAAGAACCGTCGTCGGTCATTAGCACAACTCTATCGGAATATGCATTAAATTCATCTTCGAGAATAACAATATCCTTGCTGCGGAAACCGATAATGCTGGTTACATCAGCTCCAAGCTTGTGAAATTCCTCGGCAATGGGCATTGCAATAGCGCAGCCTACACCGCCGCCGATTATACATACCTTGCGTATGCCTTCAGTATGTGTGGCTACACCGAGCGGACCTACAAAATCCTGTATAAATTCACCTTCGGACTTATGATTGAGCGCTTCAGTAGTTGCGCCAACGATCTGAAAGATGATTTTTACGGTTCCTTCTTCTTCATTACATCCCGCAACCGTGAGCGGAATCCTTTCGCCTTCATCATCAACGCGCAGAATAATAAACTGGCCCGGTTTAGCTTTTTTTGCAACCAGAGGCGCTTCGATTTCCATCTGCGTAACCGTCGAGTTCAGAAATTTTTTTCTGGCAATCCTATACATATGTTATACTCTCCTTTTGAGATATTTCAGGTAAAAACGGAATGGAAAATAATGTAATATTATAAATAAATTTATTAAATATCGACTCAATTCTCCATTATTTTTTTAATTATATCACAATTCTGCTGCATTTGGTATAACCAAATATTCATATATAATATATCGATATCGATATACATGTGCTTCCAGTAAAGCAAACAAAAAACAGCCGCCCGAAAGCAGCTGTTTTAAGAGTTCCAATGGTTAGATTATGTTACTTGGAAAATTGCATAAACGATATAGATCATTCGGCACACGGACAATGTCCTACGGCAAATGCACCGAATGCTTTATCGAACAGCAAGACAAATGCGGAGGTTCATATACATCTGCTTCTGCTATAATTATAATAGCACATTCGGCATGCTATGGGAATTGCCCGTTTCTCATATCTGTATTGCAGGATTCTGCACAAGTACCCGCATATCATCCGGCAAAGGTGAATTTACAATGATCTTTTTTCGCATTACAGGATGAATAAACTCTGCTCTGCCGCAATGGAGAGCTTGACGATTTATAAGTGATATATCTCCGCCGTAAAGTTCATCACCAAGCAGCGGGTGTCCTATATGCGAAAAATGAACCCTTATCTGATGCGTTCTTCCCGTAACAAGCGCTATTTCAACGAGCGAATGTTGGCGGCTGCTTTCAATAACTTTAAAAACAGTATGTGCATATTTTCCGTCAGATCGTACCTCGCGGGTTATTATGCTGTCTGAAATGCGTGCGACAGGCGCTATTATCTCACCGCAGCAGCCGTAATCAGAAGATAAGTCTCCCTGCACCAATGCATAATACGTCTTTTTAGGTCTGCATTCACCGCCTGTCAGCAACGACGCTGCAGGACGATTTTTCGCCGTTATAACAAGCCCCGATGTGTTCCGGTCCAATCTGTTAACACATCTAAACGCTATGTTGGGATAAAGCGCAGAAAAATAATTCGCAAGCGTATCATTGTAATGCCGAACAGACGGATGTACCGCCATAAACGGCGGTTTATTGAAAATAACTATCTCGTTATCCTCATACTCTATCGGAACATTAAGACCTGAATTTGGAATAAGCTCAGAATTGTCGCAAATATTTACTTCAAGAGTATCTCCGCAGCACAAGGTATCAACCGTACGGATATGCCGTCCATTGCACAGCAAGCCGCCCTCCTGCTGCTTAAGCTTTGTAAGCAGTCCGCGGCTGAATCCCATTTGTCTGAGATACTGCTGAACGGTTATACCGTCATCATCACTTTTAATCAGATACTTCAGCTCCGACATTTTTTATTTTTACCTGCGGACATTCGAACCAGAATGTGCTTCCCTTTCCGACTTCACTGTCTACACCGTAGTTAAAACCATGGCGTTCAAAAACGCCTTTTACTATCGACAAGCCAAGACCCGTCCCTTTTACCGCGCGCTTATAATTCTCAGAACGATCTACCTTGTAATAACGTTCCCATATATAAGGAAGCTGTTCTTTCGGTATTCCTATTCCGGAATCTGCAACCTCAAAGCGAACCTTTCCGCCTTTTATAGTATGCAGGCGAACAGTCACCATATCCTCTCCCGAATAATTTATTGCATTGATTATCAGATTATAAACCGCCTGTCCCAGCTGTTTAGAGTCTGCATTGATATAAATGTCGTCCTGCATTTCGAGATTTACCTCGGTTTGTTCAAGCATTGAAAAACGCGATACAATCTCGCGCAGGTGCGAGCTGAAATTTATCAACTTCATATCCATATCTATCATGCCGCTCTGCAGCTTTGAAAGATTCAGAATATCCGAAACAAGAAGCGTAAGACGATCCGTTTCATCTATGATTACCTGCAAATGCTTGGAGCGTTTCTCCGGACTATCGCCTGAAAGATCACGTATCATCTCTGTATACGCCTTGATCATGGTAAGCGGCGTGCGAAGATCGTGCGAAACATTCGCAAGGAGATCCTTGCGGAGAGTTTCAACACGCGCAATTTCCGTCGATGCCATATTCAGATTATCCTTAAGCATCTTTATCTCGTAATATTCATTCTTGCGCGGCTGCATATTAAATTCGCCGTTTATAAGCTTATTTGCCGAACGCGAGATATTCACTATCGGCCGTGCAACCCGGTTTGATATAAAGAATGAAACTATAAGGCTGAAAAAAATCAGAACCGTTGACGACATTAGGAATATACTCTTCAATATCTGAGTTGTAGTACCGGTCGGTTCAAGGTAAGTATATATAAAAATGTATCCGGTAATCTCATCTGATATTTCCACATACGTCGCAAGCAGCAGGGACTGTCTGTCTTCTTCTCTTACAGGAAAGAATAAAGTACCTGTTTTAGAATTTTTGAGTTCATCAACCATCTCATCGCTTATTCGTCGGTCGATTGAAACCGACGAACCGGTAGAATCACAAGAATAAGTAAGCGGCAGCCCGCCAGTAACATCTGCGGGAATGTGTATAAGTATTCCAAGCTGTTTAACACGTGCGTTTTTCTCAACCGTTTTCCGCACCTGTGCAAAATCCGAAGTATACCACACTTTCTTTATCTCAATAGAGGTCTCAACACTTTCCTGTGTTTTGAGATATTCGTATATCTCAGGCATAAGAACCACCTGTGAAAAATAAACAAAGAGCAGTATTCCCGAGCAGAAAAGCAGCAGAATAAGCCATATACGAAACCGAATGCTGTTAAATACTCCGTCGGTTTTTTCACTGAACTTCAAATTTATACCCCATTCCGCGAAGCGTTACGATAAATTTGCGGTACTTTCCGAGATTATTGCGCAGCATTTTTATATGCGTGTCAATAGTACGGTCATCTCCGAAAAAGTCATATCCCCACACTTCTGCAAGCAGCTTATCTCTTGTCAGCGCGATATTTTTATTGCGAACAAGATAAAACAGCAGGTCGTACTCCTTCGGGGTGAGATTTGCACGTTCGCCGTCTATAAAAACATTGCGTGCAGTGAAGTTAATCTCAAGCCCTTCAAACTTAACCATATCGCTTTGAACTCCTGTGGGAGAATTACGCTTTATTATAGCATTTACACGTGCAAGAACTTCCTTGGGCGAAAAAGGCTTGACAACGTAATCATCAGCACCAATCTCAAAACCGAAAAGCTTGTCATATTCCTCTCCTCGTGCCGAAAGCATGAGCACAGGCGTATTTTTAAACTTTCTTATCTCCTTGCACGCTGAAAAACCATCGAGCTTAGGCATCATAACATCAAGAATAATAATATCATAATCTGTATTTTTCGCCATTTCGACCGCCTGCATTCCGTCAACGGCCTCCGAAACCTCATGACCTTCAAATTCAGCATATTCGCGTATAACTTCACGAATTTTCTGTTCATCGTCAGCAACTAAAATTTTGTACATATACGTCCCGCCTTTCAGATGTTTGTAAAAATGTAAAAAAAAAGTTCAGTCAAGAGCCTACGGTTCTTACTGAACGCTGCTCCATCTATGATGAAGCGAAATGAAATAAGATTAAAATGAAATGTTGGGAGAGGAAATTATGATTAATTCATAATTAATCAATTAAAGGGAACTACCCCCTTTAACAGTTTGTATTATACCCCGTGTATGTGATAATTTTGTGATAAATCAATGACCGTTTTCAAAAAAGATGTAAAAACTAGTTCTCATAGTCATTATAATCAACATTCATAAGCAAAAGCTCTATAAAGTTTATCTTCGGGTCGGTTACATCCTCCAATTCATCCACCTCACTTTTGAGATAAGGGCGTTCAGGTCTGCGGTATATATTATAATAGGTGTCATTCCCCTTCTTTCTGCGTTCATTTATCTTTTCACAGTCAAGATCCGGCTCGAGCTGCATTGAATGCGCAACATTTCTTATCTTACGTGAGCTTTCAGTCTTAATATAACCAGTACAAATGATCTTATCAAGTTCCTGGCAAAATTCAGCCTTGCCGTTCATAAGACTGAACAAATGACATACCGCACGCATTTCAAGCCTTGAATTTGTAAGACTATAGTTCTGATGATAAGGAAATTCCGCAGTAAAAATCAGAACTCCGCTTTCATGCGATCTTATAGTTATCAATCCGCCGGTGCCAAACATTGTTGATACCAGCATGACCTTTATAAGGTTAAAGAGTGCCATTTCAAAGTGTCTGTAATCCAGTTTCCAATAAGGCTCATCTATGCATATAAGATAAGTAAAGCTCTTTCGCAATTTACGAAGTGCAAACTTTACCTGATCAAACGTGCGTATTAAATATTTTTCAAGAGGAATAAAACACCGCTTACCGCCTTCTTCAAAAAGCAGCAGGATGTTAAGACAGTCAGAATAAATGTCAGACATCTGTTTTAACTGTGAACGCAAAGAATCCTTTATTGTGCCGAAATCCGCTTTGTTTACATATCCCTGAATCATCTGAGCCATAGAAATCGCATTCAGTGAGCCATGACGTATATTGTCAATATCCTCGAAAAGCTCCTCGCGGCTCAACACTTCCTCAGGCATCTCCTGATAAATTCTGCAGATTATTCTTCGATCTCGCAACATATTCGCCTTAACCGAATACTCAATCCCGTTCGCCCTGAAGTTATAATATATTGTATCTGAAAATCCGGCTCTGTAAAGCCGCTTCTGAAGTATCTTATGACGCCGGCTAATCCTGCTGAAAAGCTCATGATTATCCGACCAGATTATGTTGAAAAACTCGTCAAAAATGCCTGTATAGCAAAAATCCGAATACTTCATATTTTCAATCCTTGATAAGCTTCCTCTTGTTTCCGTCCTTATCGACAATGTACGTGTTCTGCAAATGCGGCATATAAGAGTTTCTCATATGCTGACGATATTCATTTCGCAGACGCTCCTGCTCTTCCTTTTCTTCAGCAGTAAGTTCTTCTTCTCTCGCTTTTCGCGCAAGATAATTTATTCTGTCAATTTTTGTTTTGTCCATAATTGCACCTTTACACGTTCATATTTTTAAAAATTATGAATGCTTGTATTCATTTACCTGTAGAATTGAAATACATTTCGGTCAGACAAGAGAAAAGCGCCTGCTTATCTTCAGGATTTATATCAGGGCACTCAAAAAGCTCCTTACCCTTTTCGAGATATTCCGCCGCCTCGCGTATGGAATTTGCATTTGATTTCGAATTGAATACAAAACGCTCGCGGCTGTTAAGAACAAGCCCCTTGCTGTCATCAAGCAGGAACTCGGTCGTCGTATCAAGTTCCTTGGCTATCTTGTCAAGGACATCACGCTTTGGTTTGCGCGAACCGTTTAGGTAGTTGGCAAGTCCTCTGTACGTTATACCCACCTTTTCAGCAAGTTCGGTCTTACTGATATTCTTTCTGCAAATCAGTATCTCCATTTTTTCATCTAAAAGCATTTTAAACCTCCAAATGATTGTTCATATTACCATTATACACATGAACAGGCGCAAAGTCAATGATTTTTTACACATTTTTGCATTTTTCGCGCAGCTATGAACAGTAAGCATATTCAAAATATTCACAATCTATTCACATTATTCAGTATAATATACATTTAAATGCATAATTTTCCTTGACAAACTGAATAATTGTTGTATAATAATATCAGAATATTTTTTCAAAGGAGAATAAATCCATGGCTAAAGAAATTAAAAAAATCATCCTTGCATATTCAGGCGGTCTTGATACCTCTATTATTATTCCGTGGCTTCATGAAAATTACCCCGGCTGTGAAGTAATATGCGTTGCGGGAAACGTAGGACAGGACGCTGAAATCGAAGGTCTTGAAGAACGAGCAAAGAAGACGGGCGCTTCCAAGCTCTATATTGAAGATATTCAAGACGAATTCGTAAACGACTTTATTTTCCCTACTCTTAAGGCAGGAGCACGTTATGAAGGCTACCTTCTCGGCACTTCGTTTGCTCGTCCTCCTATTGCAAAAAGACTTGTTGAAATTGCAAAGAAGGAAAACGCCGATGCTATCTGCCATGGCTGCACAGGCAAGGGCAACGATCAGGTTCGCTTTGAGCTTACTATCAAAGCTCTCGCTCCTAATCTTACTGTAATTGCACCGTGGAGAATCTGGGATATTAAGTCCAGAGAACAAGAAATCGAATATGCGGAAGCGCATAAGGTACCGATCAAGATTACGAGAGAAACAAACTACTCAAAGGACATGAACCTTTGGCATCTTTCTCACGAAGGTATGGATCTTGAAGACCCCGCAAATGAACCTCAGTACAATAAACCCGGATTCCTCGAACTCGGTGTTTCCCCTGAAATGGCTCCCGATAAGCCTACATATGTTACTATCAGCTTTGAAAAGGGTGTTCCTGTTGCGTTAAACGGCGAAAAAATGGACGGCGTAAAGCTTATAAAGACTCTTAATAAAATCGGCGGAGAAAATGGTATTGGTCTTTATGACGTCGTTGAAAACAGACTTGTCGGCATGAAGTCCAGAGGCGTTTACGAAACTCCCGGCGGTACGATCCTATACCATGCTCATGACGTACTTGAAACTATATGCCTGGACAAGGAAACCCAGCACTACAAGGCAGGTCTTGCCCTCAAATATGCCGATCTCGTTTACAACGGACAGTGGTATACACCCTTAAGAGAAGCTATGGACGCATTCGTTGACAAAACGCAGGAAACCTGCACGGGTGAAGTTAAACTTAAGCTCTACAAGGGCAATATCATCAATGCCGGCGTAACTTCTCCTTACACTCTTTACAGCGAAGACTTTGCTTCGTTCAACGAGGATGATGTTTATAATCAGAAGGATGCCGACGGATTCATCAATCTTTTTGGACTTCCTATCAAGGTTAAAGCTCTTCTTGACGAAAGCAGAAAGTAAAATTTAATTTATTACACAGCTTTGGATATTGAAACAGGCTGAAAAAAGCCTGTTTCAATATTATTTGTTTTATAGCGGAAAGGTTTGGAAGCAGATATGGAAAAAATGTGGGCAGGACGTTTTTCAAAAGAAGTAGACAGCGGCGTTAATGCGTTTAATTCGTCTATTTCCTTCGATTGCAGAATGTATAAAAATGACATTGAAGGCAGTATAGCTCATGCAACAATGCTTGGCGAACAAGGCATTATCACAATGGAAGACAGCCTTAAACTTATCGGCGGGCTTAAAGAAATTCTTGATGATCTTAGCAACGGTAAACTGATGTTCGACCCGAATGCCGAAGATGTTCATATGTTTGTGGAAGCTGAACTTACAAAAAGGCTGGGTGATATCGGCAAGCGTCTGCATACCTCGCGTTCAAGAAACGACCAGGTCGCCCTCGACATCCGACTTTATCTGCGTGATGAGATCAACGAAATTCATACTCTTGTTCATAAACTCACTGAGACTCTCTGCGATATTGCCGAACAGAATAAAGAAACTATAATGCCCGGATATACTCACCTCCAGCGCGCACAGCCTATCACGTTCGGACAGCATCTTATGGCTTATGCGCAGATGTTCCTGCGAGATATGGAACGGCTTGACGATGTGAACAAGCGTATGAACGTTTGTCCTCTCGGAAGCGGTGCGCTTGCCGGAACAACATATCATATCGATCGCTTCAGAACAGCTTCCCTGCTTGGCTTTGACGCGCCTATGGCAAATTCCCTCGACGGCGTTTCCGACCGCGATTTCTGCATAGAACTTTCCTCTGCAATTTCTATAATAATGATGCACCTTTCGCGCTTTTCCGAAGAAATTATTCTTTGGTGCAGCTGGGAATTTAAGTTTATTGAGCTAGATGATGCTTTTGCGACAGGTTCAAGTATTATGCCTCAGAAGAAAAATCCTGACATTGCCGAGCTCGTAAGAGGCAAAACAGCGCGTGTTTTTGGCGATAACATTACCTTGCTTACAATTATGAAAGGGCTTCCCCTTGCATACAACAAGGATATGCAGGAGGATAAGGAAGCGATTTTCGACGCGGTTGACAATGTTAAACTCTGTCTTTCCACATTTATTCCTATGCTGACAACAATGAGCGTGTACAAAGAAAATATGCGCAATGCTGCCGCCCGCGGATTTATAAATGCAACTGACTGTGCTGATTATCTTGTTAAAAAAGGCATGCCCTTCCGTGACGCATACAAAATTACAGGCGTGCTTGTCGCGGAATGTATATCAAAAAATACAGATCTTGAGCACCTTCCGATAGAAGCATACAAGGAAAAATCAAACCTTTTTGCGGAAGATGTTTATAACGCGATAAGTCTTGAAACTTGCGTAAAAGAACGCAAATCATACGGCGGTCCTTCACCTGAAAGCGTAGAAGTACAGATCAAGCTGGTGCGTGAAAAGCTATGATTACATTTGAAAAAGATATTGCATACGAGGATTACAACGAGCTGCGTAGGCTCGTAGGATGGGGCTCGATATCCCAACGCCAGTTCAATATAAGTATTCCTAATTCGCGCTTTATAACCGTAGGAAAATGTGACGGCAAAACAATTTCCATGGCGCGTGCTGTCGGCGACGGCGGGTATCATCTGCTTGTTGTTGACGTTATAGTTCACCCGGATTTCCAGCGTCAGGGTATCGGGAAACAGATGATATCACAGCTTATGGATTTTGTTAAAAGCGGATATGTCGAGTCGGGCGAAACGACAATGGTTTCTCTGCTCTCCGCAAAGGATAAGGAGCCTTTCTACGAAAAAGTGGGCTTTATGCGCCGTCCTAATGACGAACGCGGAGCAGGTATGAGCCTGTTCTATACACAAAAATAATAAAATGGAGTCTAAAAATGACAAAGATATTTATTGACGGTCAGGAAGGCACTACCGGTCTTAAAATTATGGAGCGTTTCAAGAACAGAAACGACATTGAACTGCTTAAAATTGATCCTGAAAAGCGAAAGGACACTGAAGAACGAAAAAAACTTATCAATTCGTCGGACTTTACTTTTCTATGTTTGCCTGACGCTGCCGCAATAGAAGCGGTTTCATTAGTCGAAAACCCTGAAACACGCATAATAGACGCCTCAACAGCACACCGAACTAATCCCGACTGGGCGTACGGTTTTCCGGAGCTTTCCTCACAGCATCGTAAAAAAATAAAAGCATCCAAAAGAGTTGCAGTCCCCGGCTGCTATGCCAGCGGATTTCTTTCTATGGCATACCCGCTTATTGTACATGGTATTCTCCCTAAGGATTATCCTGTAACCATACATGCTGTTTCCGGTTACAGCGGCGCCGGTAAAAAAGGTATCGCACAGTATGAAACTCCCGATCGTGCAAAGGAGTTTGACACGCCTCGCCAGTATGCGCTTACGCAGAGCCACAAGCACCTTCCTGAAATGCAGGCAATATCAGGTCTTGATTATAAACCTATATTTAACCCATATGTGTGTGATTATTTTGCAGGAATGGCGGTTTCTCTTCCCCTTCACACAAGACTGTTGGAAAATAAATATACTCCTTATGATATTAAGCGGATGTTTGATGAACATTACAGCGGCTCTGCGTTCATATCCGTTGCAGATGTGAACGGGGTTGATATCCTGAACAACGGGTTTATTGGTGCAAACGAGCTTGAAAATACTAATCGCATGCAGATTATTGTTTGCGGAAACGATGAACAGATTCTTATTTGTTCACGCTTTGATAATTTAGGAAAAGGTGCAAGCGGGGCGGCTGTTCAGTGCCTTAATATCATGATGGGCATCAACGAAACAACGGGACTTATATGAACCAAACAGAAATATTAAGCTATTGCCTTTCTAAAAAAGGCGCGTATGAAGATCATCCGTTCGGCGAAGGAAGTACGATTGTAAAGGTAAAAAAGAGAATATTTGCTCAGCTTTTCTTTTTAAACAATGAGCCGATGTTCACATTTAACGGTGACGCGCTTACCGGTGAATTTTACCGTACAGAATTTCCTAATGATGTTAAAAGAGGTTATCACTGTCCTCCTGTGGTGCAGCCTTATTTCAACACAGTTCGACTAAACGGCTCTGTTCCCGATGAAACGATCCTGCGCATGGCTGACATTTCATACAGTTATGTTGTATCGAAATTAACAAAAAAAGCGAGAATGGAACTCGATGAAGAATAAATTGATCAGAGGTATTTGAAATGGAGTATATTAACGGCGGCGTCTGTGCCGCAAAAGGCTTTAAAGCAAGCGGTATTTACTGCGGAATAAAAGATAATCCCACAAAGAAATTCGACCTGGGCATGGTCGTTTCAGATGTTGAATGCAACGTTGCTGCTGTATACACAACAAACAAGGTCAAAGGCGCTCCAATACTTGTTACAAAGAAAAATCTTACGGCAACCGGCGGTAAGGCAAGAGCCGTAATCGTCAACTCAAAAAATGCCAATACAAGTAACCCTGACGGCGAAGAAAAAGCATACAAAATGTGTCGGCTCACCGCTGACGCACTGGGCATAAAGCCGGAAGAAGTAATTGTCGCTTCAACCGGTGTTATCGGTCAGGTTCTGCCGATTGAACCAATTGAAAAAGGTATGCCGGAGCTTGTATCAAAGCTTTCATATACAGGAAATGTTGAAGCTGCGACCGCGATAATGACAACCGATACAGTGCGCAAGGAAATTGCTGTTGAATTTGAAATCGGCGGAAAAACCTGTCATCTTGGCGGAATGGCTAAAGGAAGCGGTATGATTCACCCGAACATGGCAACAACGCTTAATTTTATCACTACCGATGCCGCAGTCAGCAGAGAAATGCTGCAAAAGGCTCTGAGCGATGTAGTTAAGTTCACCTACAACTGTCTTTCTGTTGATGGCGATACATCCACAAATGATATGGTAACAATACTTGCAAACGGACTTGCGGACAACAATAAAATTATCTCTGAGGGTAATGATTTTGAAATTTTTAAATCCGCACTTTTCACAGTCATGAGAGATCTCACCAAAATGCTTGCCAAGGACGGCGAGGGTGCGACAAAGCTTATCGAATGTATCTGCCGCGGGGTTAAGGATGTTGACACAGCAATAATTGCTGCAAAGAGCGTTATCCGCTCGCCTCTTGTAAAGTGTGCAATGTACGGCGCGGACGCAAACTGCGGACGTATTCTATGTGCGCTTGGATATGCCGAAGCAGATTATGATGTTTCAAAAGCAGATGTTTATTATATTTCAACGTCTGGAAAAATTCTTGTCTGCAAAAACGGATTCGGGCTTCAGTTTGATGAAGAGCTGGCAAAGAAAATTCTTTCAGAGGATGAAATTACAATTCTTGTTGAACTCCATTCCGGAGATGCCGAAGCCACCGCTTGGGGCTGCGACCTGACATACGATTATGTTAAAATAAACGGTGATTACAGAAGCTGAGGAGAAAAGATGATGCAGATAAACAATGATACACGCGCTTCAATTTTAAGTGACGCACTTCCATACATACAGAAATATTCCAATAAAGTAATCGTCGTAAAATACGGCGGAAACGCAATGACAAACGACGCACTAAAACAGGCTGTAATGTCAGATATTGTTTTGCTCAGCGCAATAGGCATGAAAATAGTACTCGTTCACGGCGGCGGTCCCGAAATCAACGATATGCTTAAGCGCGTCGGAAAAGAAAGCAGGTTTGTAAACGGTCTGCGTTATACCGACGAAGAAACCGTAGATATTGTTCAGATGGTTCTCTGCGGAAAGGTAAACAAAGCGCTTGTTGAAATGCTTCATCAGCATAAGGGAAAAGCGATAGGGCTTTGCGGGCTTGACGGTCACATGATCGAGGCAAAACAGCTTAATCCCGATTTTGGGCTTGTAGGAGAAATAACAAAAATTGATCCGACAGTCATAAACGACGCACTCAACAACGGCTATATACCGGTTATCTCCACGCTTGCAAGCAGCGATGACGGAACGGTTTACAATATCAACGCAGATACGGCAGCTGCGCGTATAGCGGCAGAAATGAAAGCGGAAAGCCTGTTTCTTATGACAGATATTGTCGGACTGCTTAAGGACAAGAACGATGAAAGCACGCTAATCCCCATGGTTGGCGTAAGCGAAGTACCCTATCTAAAAAAACAAGGCATAATTTCAGGCGGTATGATTCCTAAAATAGAATGCTGTGTTGAAGCGGTACGCCGCGGAGTAAAAAAAGCAAATATTATCGACGGCAGAGTTCCTCACTCAATCTTAATCGAGCTTCTGACAAATGAAGGTCTTGGAACAATGATCGTTTAATAGGTGACAAATATGAACACGATAGAACAATTTAATGAACATGTTATGGGAACATACGGACGTTATCCGGTTGTTCTTGAAAGCGGATGCTGTACTGACGCCAAAGACGAAAACGGAAAAAACTACATTGACTTCGGAAGCGGTATCGGAACAAATTCTCTCGGATACTGTGATAATAAATGGGTTGACGCTGTCTGCGCACAGGTAAAACAGATACAGCATACTTCAAACTATTATTACACAAAGGTTCAGGCTGATTTTTCGCAAAAGCTTGCAGAAATGAGCGGAATGGAAAAAATGTTTTTCGGAAATTCCGGTGCCGAAGCAAACGAATGTGCAATAAAAATTGCAAGAAAATACAGCTTTGACAAATACGGAAAAGGACGTCACACAATAGTTACACTTGTAAACTCTTTTCACGGAAGAACACTTACTACTCTTTCCGCAACAGGTCAGGATGTTTTTCATAACTACTTCTTCCCTTTCACCGAGGGCTTCGTATACGCGGAAGCGAACAATATTGAAGATCTGCGCTCTAAGGTTGACAGCACCGTATGCGCAATTATGTTCGAGTATATTCAGGGAGAGGGCGGCGTAAATGCGCTTAGTCACGATTTCGTTGACGAGATATTCAAAATTGCTGCTGAAAAGGATATTTTAACTATATCAGACGAAGTTCAAACGGGCGTTGGACGTACAGGACTTTTCCTTGCCGGTGATCATTATGGTAAAAAAGCCGATATAATTACTCTCGCAAAGGGAATTGCAGGAGGGCTTCCGATTGGCGTATGCCTTACAGGAAAAAAATGCTCCGACGTACTCACACCCGGAACTCACGGTTCAACATTTGGGGGAAATCCTATTTGCTGCGCAGGCGGGCTTGCTGTGCTGGAAAGAATCTCTTCGCCCGAATTTCTGAATGAGGTGGCAAAAAAAGCCGAATATCTCCGCAAAAAACTGCTTGAAATCAACGAGGTTGAAGCACTAAGCGGAATAGGTCTTATGATAGGAATTACGCTTAAAACCAAAAAAGCCTCGGATGTTGCAAAGCAGGCGCTTGATCGCGGCTTGCTTGTACTGACCGCAAAATCTAAAATTCGTCTTCTTCCCCCGCTTACTATAAGCTATGAAACCATAGACAAGGGCGTTGAAATTCTAAAAGATATATTAAATTCTTAACACTTACAGGAGGTTCCCATGAAACACTTATTAAAAATGCTTGATTTAAGCACCGACGAAATTATTGAAATTTTAAACCTCGCCGATCAGCTCAAATATGAACAGAAAAACGGTATTGAGCATAAGCGCCTTTCCGGAAAAACTCTTGGTATGATTTTCCAGAAATCTTCTACCAGAACACGTGTTTCTTTTGAAACCGGTATGTATCAGCTTGGCGGTCAGCCGCTTTTCCTCTCCTCTAAAGATCTTCAGATTGGAAGAGGAGAACCTATAAAGGACACCGCAAGAGTTCTTTCAAGGTACCTTGACGGCATTATGATTCGCACATTTGAACAGGCTGAGGTTGAAGCGCTTGTTGAATATGGCTCTATTCCTATAATCAATGGTCTTACCGATTTTTGCCACCCATGTCAGGTTCTCGCGGACTTAATGACTATCCGTGAATATAAAAATAAGTTTGACGGACTTAATTTCTGCTATATCGGCGATGGTAATAATATGGCTAATTCTCTTACTGTCGGATGTTTAAAAGTTGGAATGAATGTAAGCCTTGCCTGCCCCGACGGGTATTATCCCGACGAACAGATACTTGAATTTACAAAACAGTACCCCGGAAAATTCAGAATTGTAAGTTCGCCTGTCGAAGCGGCAAAGGAAGCAGATGTTCTTTATACCGACGTATGGGCATCTATGGGTCAGGAGGATGAAGCAGCAATCCGCAGAAAAGCATTTGCAGGTTATCAGATAAACGACGGGGTAATGGCAGTTACAAATCCCGAATGTATGGTTCTTCACTGCTTACCTGCACACCGCGAGGAGGAAATTACCGAAAAGGTTTTTGAAGAACATGCAAACGAGATTTTCGACGAAGCAGAAAACCGCCTGCATGCTCAGAAAGCTGTAATGGTAATGCTTATGGAAGATAAAAATTAACATACTGTATCAAAAAGGCTTGAACCAATCGGTTCAAGCCTTTCTCATACCCGTCGAATAAACCTTATTTCCTCATAAGCATCGCAAGTTCCGTCAATAAACTTAAAATGTGTATTGCCAATAAATTATATCGTTTCGATCCACGAGAAGAATTTGTCCAATCCTTTGTTTTCTTCACGTGTTTCAAGAAACATTCCCGCTGTATACCACGAGTGCGTATTTTTCTTATCCACTACTTCATAAAGCTCACATTTATTCCCTATGTTTTTTGCCTTTTTGTAAAACTGCTCAGCACACGCAAAATCAATCAATCCGTCGTGCTTGCTTTGAATAAGCAGCATAGGAATGTGGCTTTTTTCCATAAGTGAACAAGGTTCACCATTTGACCTGTCATAATTCTTAGGGAAAAGCTGGTTAAGCAGAATTTTAACAGACTTTTTTGTCACGACGTCAAAGCTGTACGGTCCTCCGACTCCAATAAAACCGATTACATTTGACACATCGGTATTATACCCGCTCACAACAGTCTTGCCATAACAGAGAATTGACGACAAATGCGCACCGGCAGACGGTCCGGATATAATAATTTTTGAAGTGTCAATTTTCTTTTCGCTAAGAAATTTCATCGCCGAATTAAACCCGCTGCAAATGTCTTCAATCTGACATGGATACTTGTTCTTCGGTGAGAGTCTGTATCCAAGAGAAATGAAGCGATAGCCCTCATTTGTGATACACTGACCGACAAAATCAAAAAATTTTGGCGTGCCTGCGTTCCAACCACCGCCGTGTACCCAAACAATAACCTTGTTGCTTTTAATTTCGGCCGGCTCATAATATAAAAAATATTGATTTTTATCGCTGCCGAACGAAACATATTCAGGAAAAATTTTTCTCTTGACACGAAACATTTTGCTGTATAAGCCAAAATAACTAAAATTTTCTCTTAGTGAATCGTTCATCGTACCTTCCTCATCAAGTTAGTACCGCAGCTTCTTCTTATTCTTCATTGTTTTCTGCATTGCTCACCCCATAACACAGTGCCAATAAGCTGTCACCAAGATGAACATTTTCAACCACAATACCGCTGTGATCAAGATTTATGTCATAGTGCGAAAAATTCCAAAAAGCCTTTATGCCAAGGTTTATCAGCAACTCGCAAACCTGCCGAGCTGCAGTTTTAGGAATACACAGAATTGCTATCTGCGGCTGCTGCTGACGGCAAAACTCAGATAATTTATCAATATTCATTATCTTATTGCAGCCTATTTCCGCCCCGACAATCTTTTCATCAGAATCAAAAACTCCACATAGCTTGCAGCCGTATTTCTCAAAGTTAAGATGTACTGCAACAGCCCGTCCAAGATTTCCCGCGCCAATCAGTATTGTTTTATGCTGCTTGTTAACACCCAGAATAGAACCTATTTCCTCGCGCAGCTCTGAAACATTGTAGCCGTAGCCCTGCTGCCCAAAACCGCCAAAACAGTTAAGATCCTGACGTATCTGTGAAGCAGTAAGTCTCATTCGCTCCGCAAGTTCCCGCGAAGAGATCTTGCTTACGCCATCTTTTTCTAGTTCACCCAAAAAGCGATAATATCTCGGAAGACGACGGATAACAGATTTTGATATTTTTTCACTTTTCGCCATTGCGGTAACCTCAATCAGCAAGCATTTCTTTTAAACGCTCATTGATTTCCAGCAGAAATTCTTCTGTGTTTACCTTTCTCTTATTTTCAAGCGAAGAAAGAACATAGAGATCGCCGGTCATTACACCGTCCTCGATTGTTTTTATAGTCGACTTTTCAAGCATTTCGGCAAAGTCGGAAAGCGCCTTATTACCGTCAAGCTCGCCGCGCTTTCTAAGCGCGCCTGTCCATGCAAAAATAGTTGCAACAGAGTTCGTTGACGTTTCTTCACCCTTGAGGTGCTTGTAATAATGTCTTGTAACAGTGCCGTGTGCAGCTTCGTATTCATAAATTCCGTCAGGCGAAACAAGTACTGACGTCATCATTCCGAGACTGCCGAAAGCTGTTGCGACCATATCTGACATAACGTCGCCGTCGTAATTTTTGCACGCCCAGATATATCCGCCTTCGGATCGGACAACTCTTGCAACAGCGTCATCAATGAGTGTGTAAAAGTATTCAATCCCTGAACTCTCAAACTTCTCCTTATATTCGGTTTCATAAATCTCAGCAAAAATATCCTTAAATGTGTGGTCATATTTCTTGGAAATGGTATCCTTTGTTGCAAACCACAAATCCTGCTTTGTATCAAGTGCAAAATTGAAGCACGCTCTCGCAAAAGAAGCAATGCTCGCATTTATGTTGTGAAGCCCCTGGATAATACCGTCAGAACCGCTAAATGTGTGGATAAGCGCGCGTTCCTCCGTTCCGTCGGGAGCGGTTACAACCAGCTCGCACTTTGAACCATCCTTAACCTTCATTTCGGTATTCTTGTACACATCTCCATAAGCATGACGTGCAATCGTGATAGGCTTTGTCCATGCGGGAATAAGCGAGTTGATACCCTTTACAATAATCGGCGCGCGAAAGACAGTACCGTCGAGAATTGCACGAATCGTACCATTAGGCGATTTCCACATTTCTTTAAGGTTATACTCGGTCATTCGCTGTGCATTCGGAGTAATTGTTGCGCATTTTACCGCAACACCGTACTTTTTTGCCGCATTTGCGCTGTCAACCGTAACCTTGTCATCAGTCTCATTGCGATGAACAAGTCCAAGATCATAATATTCTGTCTTTAAATCAATATAAGGTGTTATCAGAATATCCTTGATCATTTTCCAGATTATTCTGGTCATCTCGTCGCCGTCCATTTCAACAATGGGGGTAGTCATCTGAATTTTAACCATTTCTAAAAATTCCTTTCTTGTATTTCTTCCAATTTCATACTCTTTAAAGATATTCAGTTAAATATAAAATATTTAAAAATGCAGAGAATAAGCAAATGTGCTGGATAAAAAATGTAAAAAAACCATTTATGAACAGCCTTACCGCTTCCCCGCTCTCCGTTATAATTAATCAGAAACAATGGTGCAGCAATCAGTCCAAACTGCCATAAAACCGTGTAAAAAGGTACTTCTCCGGAAATAAATCCGGGTATTCTTCTCAAAATCACAGCAGCCATTGAAACTGCGGCTATGATATAATAGGATCGCAGCTGAGCTTTCAGATTTCCATGATATATTCCAAAAAACAATATCCACAGTACACTGAAGAACGCCCAATCACCGAGCATTGATAAAAAGCATATAAGAATAACTGCAAACACTTTCCTAGGCCGGCTTTCTGCTCCATTCCATATATGCAGTGCCAACAAACCCAGAAAAAGCGTATATATAACACTCTGTGCAAGAATAACTTTTCCGCCTTCAAACGCTTTTTCACCAAGCTCAAACCATGCGAACGGCAGCCATGAAATAAGTGCGAATATCCCGAGCCGCAGAAGATATTTCCGCATATTTCTCGTGTGGAAATATCCTTCGGCAACAAAATAGCACATAATCGGCGCGGTGAATCGTCCTATAAAATGCATTACCTGACCTGCAGCGCTGTATGTTGGTACAAACGCCCATGCAATATGGTCGATAAGCATTGCGATAGCCGCAATATATTTTAACTGATTTCGGTTAAGCATGATTTTTATCACTTTTTGAGAGATTCTCTCGTGTAATCAAGCAGACCGCCGGCAAGCATAATATCCTTTGTTCTTCCGGTAAGTTCGCATAGAACAGGAATTTCTTTGCCATTCGCCTTGTTTTCAACAATAAGCTGAGTGTTTCCGTTCTTAACAGCCTCTCTTACACCTTTAATTTCGAGTTTGTCGCCCTCTGAAATACTTTCATAGTCGGATTCATTAACGAAAGTAAGCGGAAGAATGCCTGCATTTATAAGGTTGGCGCGGTGGATTCTTGCAAAGCTCTTTACAAGAACCGCCTTTACACCGAGATAAAGAGGTGCAAGAGCTGCATGTTCGCGTGAAGAACCTTGTCCGTAGTTAGCTCCGCCTACGATAATGCTTTCGCCCATTTCCTTGGCGCGCTCAGGGAATTTTTCATCGCAAACTGTAAAGCAGTAATTCGATATAGCAGGAATATTGGAGCGCAAAGGAAGAATTTTCGCTCCGGCAGGCATAATGTGGTCGGTCGTAATATTATCACCGACTTTAAGCGAGCAGCCGCAGGATATTGTTTCCTGTAAAGGCGAAGTTTTTGGAAATGGCTTGATATTAGGGCCGCGGAGAATTTCAATGCTGTCCATGTCCGCTTCGGAAGCAGGCGGAACAACCATATTGTCATTGATGATGAACTCCTCAGGGAGTTTGAAATCAGGCATTTCGCCAAGAGTTCTGGGGTCTGTAAGTACGCCGTTAATTGCGGAAACAGCAGCAAGCTCAGGCGAAACGAGGTAAATCTGACCGTCCTTTGTTCCGCTTCTGCCTTCAAAGTTGCGGTTAAATGTACGCAAAGATATACCCTTTGAGTTAGGCGACTGTCCCATACCGATACACGGACCGCACGCGCTTTCGAGTATTCTTGCGCCTGCATCAATCATTATTGCGAGTGCGCCGTTCTGAGCGAGCATATTCAGTACCTGCTTTGAACCGGGAGCGATAGAAAGAGATACATCGGGATGAACCGTCTTTCCCTTTAAAATGTATGCAACCTTCATCATGTCAAGCAAAGAGCTGTTCGTGCACGAACCGATACATACCTGATCAATTTTCATATTGCCAATCTCGTCAACGCTCTTTACATTGTCGGGAGAATGCGGACAAGCCGCAAGCGGAACAAGCTCGGAAAGATTGATTTTAAGTTCCTCGTCATAAACCGCGTCGGGGTCTGCTGCAAGCGGAACCCACACTTCCGCGCGCTTCTGAGCTTTTAAGAAAGCCTCTGTAACTTCGTCTGACGGGAAAATAGAAGTTGTCGCGCCAAGCTCCGCCCCCATGTTGGTTATCGTTGCACGCTCGGGTACTGAAAGAGTTTTAACACCTTCGCCGCAGTATTCAATAACTTTACCTACACCGCCCTTGACCGACATTCTTCTCAGAACTTCAAGGATAACGTCCTTTGCAGCTACCCACGGCGAAAGCTTTCCGGTAAGTTCAACTTTAACAACTTTCGGGTAAGTAATATAGTAAGCGCCGCCTCCCATTGCTACCGCAACGTCAAGACCACCTGCACCCATAGCAAGCATACCGATGCCGCCGCCCGTGGGAGTATGACTGTCGGAGCCGATAAGAGTCTTTCCGGGAATACCGAAACGTTCAAGGTGAACCTGATGGCAGATTCCGTTGCCTGGTCTGCTGAAGTATATGCCGTGTTTTTTTGCGACAGAGCCTATAAAACGATGATCATCAGCATTTTCAAAGCCCGACTGAAGCGTATTATGGTCGATGTACGCCACGCTTCTTTCGGTCTTAACGCGCGGAACGCCCATTGCCTCAAATTCAAGATAAGCCATCGTACCGGTAGCGTCCTGTGTAAGAGTCTGGTCGATACGAAGTCCGATTTCCGTGCCCTTAACAGGCTCTCCGTCAACAATGTGTGCGCGGATAATTTTTTCTGTAAGAGTAAGTCCCATTGGTTTTGCCTCCTTTTTAATACTGCTTTTATTGTACTATTTTTTATAGATTTTGTCAAGAAAAAACACAATGAAATGAATTAAAGTTTTCTGAGATTTCATTTGCGATAAAACATGTCAAAATCGGGTATTGACTAACCAAAAACTAAGTGTTATAATACATAATGTATAATTATGCTTAATCATCGGAGGACGCATGAGAGAAAAAAGCCTTAAATTTTTATCTGTTTTCTTGTGTGCCGTATTCATGCTCGGCGGCTGCCGTGAGGCAAGTCAATCAACTCAGACTATTGCAAACGGCAGTTTCGGCGGCATAGCTTTTGATACACAAAGCCGAACAGCAGGATCAGCAGTTCCGATACCCGATATAACAACGACAATTCCCGACGATTTTATTGAAAACTCTGAGCAAATCACAACTGTTTCTTCGGAAAGCACAACATCATACGAAAAAAATACAGAAAGTATAGTCACGTCTGAACAGGAAAGTACAACACCGATAACTGTTGCAAGCACTCTACATATCGAAACAACGACTACGACAATTCCCGTTTCACAAATTCCTGAAACATCATCACAAACCACATCTGAAACGACAACCTCCGTTTCAACAACAGAGCGTATTTCGGAAACGACCGTGCAAGCCGAAAATATTTCCGCAAGTTATACGTTCAACAGCTATAAAGCGCTGAATTACAGTGAAATGAAGGGAGTCTGGATATCATATCTTGAGATAGCGACACTGCTTAAAGGTAAAAGCGAAAGCGATTTTCGTGCCGGTGTAAAAAATATTTATAGCAACTGCTTACAGCTTGGACTTAATACGGTTTACGTACATGCACGGGCATTCGGTGACGCTTTCTATAATTCCGACCTGTTTCCGTTTTCAAAACATATTTCCGGTCAGTACGGACTAAAAACATCGTATGACCCTCTTGAAATAATGGTTGAAGAAGCGCACAAGCAAGGACTATCGATACACGCATGGATCAACCCGCTCCGTCTCTGTTCAGCTTCTGAGCTGAGTGCGGTTTCAGATGATTATCCTATAAAAAAATGGTATAATGATTCCTCAACAAACGGAACATATATTGTGAATGTAAACGGCACTTTCTACTTAAATCCCGCCTATGATGAAACAGTCCGTCTTGTCGGCAACGGCGTAAGGGAAATAGTTTCAGGATATGACGTTGATGGTGTTCATATTGACGACTATTTTTATCCGACAACCGATACATATTTCGACAGCAAGGCATTTTCGGATTTTGGCGGTTCTTCACTTTCGGCGTTTCGAATTGCCAACTGCAACAAACTTGTAAAAGAGATCTATAATGCCGTGAACGAATGCTCAGAAACGGCGGTTTTCGGCATAAGCACACAAGGAAACATGAGCAATAATTTAAATCAGCTTTACGCAGACGCACAAGCATGGTGCTCAGGCGGGTATGTGGATTACTTTGCACCGCAGATATATTACGGGTTCGAAAATTCCGCCCAGCCGTTTAAAACCTGTACCGACCAATGGAATGAGCTTGTTGAAGGTACGAATGTAAAGCTTGCAATAGGACTTTCAGTATACAAGGTTGGAACAGAAGACAAATGGGCAGGTTCGGGCGCTTACGAATGGGTAAACACCGACTCAATGCTGAAACGCCAGATTGAATACGCGCGCAGCTGCAAAAATTACGGCGGATTTGCGCTTTACAGCTATAATTATCTGTTTACAAACGGATATCTTACAAATACGATAAAACGAGAAATCGAAAACTTCAAACCGCTCATCAAGGAATAAAAGGAAGGTTAAAATGGACGTAAAAAAATGTTTATCCGTATTATTATGTTCTGCGGCATTTCTGATGAACCTGCCGACTATGCGCATATTTGCGGAAAATGAGGCTGAAATCGATGAAACGGATTATTCTGTTTCCGACGAAGCAGAAGCTGAGCAGGAAAACACCGAACCTGCATATATGTTCACTCTGCCGGATAATATGAGAGCTTCTGTAATTACTCCCGGAGCTGATTTTTTCACATCCGACGATGAAACCTCAGAAACGCTGTCTGCGGAGCTTGAAAAAATATTTGCAGACTTCTCAAAAATCGGACTTAATACAGTAATAATAAATACCATCCACGACGATCGTTCTTACTACAGCATAGATATGAACGAAAATGCCGAGTCAACCGATCCGACAGCTATTGCAATTCAAACTGCCTATAATTTCGGAATTTCGCCGTATGTTGTTCTTGATCTTAGCCATCTTATGTTTGACAGCGCGAGCACTGCGCAAATCGACACTCTAATTTCTCGAGTTCATCGTTTTACGCTGAAATATCCCTGCGATGGAATAATTCTCGACGATTATTACGTTTGCCGCAATGCGGACACCTTCAGCGGATATATGAACGACGGTTCGGGAGTCGGATATACAAACTGGCTCTACGATACTTCAGATCAGCTGTTCAGCAGCGCCGCCGATGTAATTCATCTTACGGACAACTCTATCGCTGTCGGGTTTATGATAAATGACATGTGGGCAAATTCATCGGTAAACGAGTTGGGAAGCGAAACATCCGGTTCTGTTCAGGCTTATTATGACGGCTACTCCGATACGAAAAGCTTTATTGAGAAAGGCTATACTGACTTTGCACTTATTCGTGCCTATGGTTCGCTCACAGACGATTCCCTGCCGTTTGAAAGCGTGACAGGCTGGTGGGGCAGTCTTACAGCTGAATATGATATTCCGCTTTATGTTGTTCATTATAACGAAAAAATAGGAACAAATGAAGCGGGCTGGGGTGCTGAAGATCAGCTTCTTAAACAGCTTACCGTTGCAAAAAAGCTGGACAGCTACCATGGCAGCGTTTTCAATTCATATGAACGGCTTACACAAAACCCTCTTGACACTACATCTACCCTTACATCTTATTTCAATGAGCAGATCAATGAGGAATCACTTTTTTCAGATCTTAAGGTCGTTTCTCCCGCGAAGCTAACCTTCACAACAAGCGAACCCAGCGTTACTTTCATGGGCAGTTTTGACAGTAATTTTCCGGTGTATTTCAATAACACGCCTATTCAGCTTAACGAAGCGGGAAACTTCTACTTTACACGAGATCTGAAAGTCGGCGCAAACACATTCACAATCACTCACAAATCAAAAACGTATACATATAGGATAGAACGCAAGATAGTTGTAATGCAGACTATCGCAACTGCAATTTCGGAAGGAAAAACACTGCGTGTTGACGGCGGAACAAAAATAAACCTTTCTGTAACTGCATATAAAGGTTCAAAAATATATGGTGTTGTAAACGGAACTACTGTTAAAATGAACGAGCAGGAAGGCAAAACCGACGACGAGGACTATAACTCGTCATATGTACGCTATACAGGAAGCTATACCGTTCCCGAAGGAATAGTCGGAGAAGAGCAAAATCTCGGCTCTATCAAAATATGCGGTGAAAACAGCGGTTTCAGCATGGAGGTTATAGGTGCAAAGGTTATCGTAAACGCAGAGCCTGAACCTGTTGTGAAAAAAGAAGCAGAAATGACAGATGCCAACAGCGCCGGTTCAGGTGAGATAATCGGTACGCTTGAATCAATTTACAAAAGCACCGATAGTGTTAAATATGTAAAAATAAATTCGGATTATACTATCGTTTACGACGGAAAAACCGCTGATGATATTCCCTCACCTGTATTCTCACAGCTTCCCGCAGGAACAATCGAACCATATAAATCTACGTCAGGAAGCTATTACCTTACAACCTCCGGCAAACGTATTGCTGCGTCCGCAGCAACGCTCGCCGACGGAACAGGTATAGAAAAAAACGCGCTCCTTGTAAAATCAATAGGTACGTCTAACGGCAAAAGCTACATACGCATAAATATGGATTACAAGACCGGCTTTAATATGCAGCTTGTCGGCAATAATTATTACACGGACTGGGAAGGCGATTATTACCTTAAATCCTTCACAGCAACACATCTTTATATAACCTTTGAAAACGTAACAAGTGTTACGAAGCTGCCGTCTTTCGAAAATAATCTTGTATTCAAGTCGGGAAAATGGGATACCGTAACTGAAGCAAACGGAACAAAATTCCGGCTGATACTTGAATTGCGGCAGCCAGGAGTATATTCGGGACATTCAGCTACATACACCTCAGACGGCGACCTTATGCTAAATTTCCCTGTTCCGACAAATTCTCTCAGCGGTCTTACTGTCGTTATCGACCCCGGACACGGCTATGGCAAGTCTGCGACAACGATTGATCCCGGCGCAGTAGGAGAGGTTGTTGAGCAAGAGGTCGTTCTGGCTATTTCAAAGGAGCTGACATCTCAGCTTAAAGCTGCAGGCGCAAATGTAGTAAGACTTAAAACAGAAAGTCAATTCCTGCTCACAAAGGAACGTCCGATCTATGCGCGAGGATACGGCTGCGATCTTTATATTTCAGTCCATGCAAATAAGGCTATTACAGATGGATCCGCCCGCGGAGTTGAAGTATATTATTTCACTTCATATTCACAGCCGCTCGCTGAAAAGATCTCCGAAAGCATTGCTGCATACTATGCAAATTATGCTTACTCAGATGGCGCTTACCGTGACAGAGGTGCAAAATACAGCTACTTCCATGTTACTCTACAGCAGGACTTCCCGTCAGTTCTTGTAGAAACAGGCTTTGTAAATGAAATCAATGATGCAATGGCACTGGCATCTCCTGTTCACCAAAAAGGTATTGCCTCGGCAATAGTTACAGGAATCAAAAACTATTTGTCAAGAAGCAGTATTTCATATGCTTCGGATGGTTCAAGCAATGCTGAATATTCCGAAAACAGTGACGTACAGCATGATGAAACCACAGCAAATAATACCGAAGCACCGAACGACAGCGAAGAAGAACTTGATGATCCTGAAGAAACCGACGATTGGACGGGAGATATAACATCTGCTCCGGAAGATACGATTTACAGCGAAGAAACAAGCGTTCCTGAAGATACGCTTAACTGGTATGAAAATACAACCGATATTACAACCCTTCAGCCGCCCGATACAGTAAACTGGGGCGGCGGAATTCCGTCAATTTAAAGAAAAAATCGAAAATGTTAAATTTTTGGCGGAAATAGCTTGCATTTAAATAGGTTTTCTGCTATAATGAGTAAGGTCTTTTGCCGGACGCTATCCGGCGCTTTATGTGAAAAAAAGAAAGGAATGGTTACACAATGCCGGCAAGTATTGTAGTTGGTACACAATGGGGCGATGAAGGAAAAGGAAAAATAATCGATATTATCGCTTCAAGAGCAGATGTTGTTGTTCGTTCTCAGGGCGGAAACAACGCAGGTCATACCGTTGTAAATGACGGAAATACTTATAAGCTCCATCTTATCCCTTCGGGAATCCTTTATAAGGATACGCTTTGCCTGATAGGGGCAGGCGTAGTTCTTGATCCCAAGGACTTCATCGGAGAGCTTGATTCTCTTGGAGAACGCGGAGTATCTTTTGATAATCTGAAAATTGATCCAAGAGCGCACGTAATCATGCCGTGGCACATAACCTTGGATGGACTTTCGGAAAAATTCCGAGGAAACAGCGATATCGGTACGACAAAAAGAGGTATCGGACCTGCTTATATGGACAAATATGAACGATGCGGTATCAGAGTATATGATCTCATTCACCCTGAAGTATTCGCTGAAAAAGCGCGTTCCACGGGAACGCTCAAAAATAAGATCATTACACAGGTTTACGGCGGAGAAGCGCACGATATTGAAGCAATAATCAAAGAATACACCGAATACGGCAAGCGTCTTAAAAAGTATGTTGATGATGTTTCAGTTATTGTTTACAATGCAGCAAAATCCGGAAAGCAGATAATGTTTGAGGGCGCCCAGGCTACCCTTCTCGACATTGACTTCGGCACATATCCTTATGTAACTTCTTCTCATCCCCTTTCTGCCGGCGTTTGTGTAGGAACAGGCGTTGGTCCTATGATTATAGACGATATTATCGGCGTTGCAAAAGCATACACAACAAGAGTCGGAAAGGGACCATTCCCTACAGAGCTTGAGGATGAAACCGGCGACCTTATCCGCAACAGAGGAGGCGAATTTGGTACAACTACCGGACGTCCGAGAAGAACCGGCTGGTTTGACGCAGTGATAGTTCGTCACTCGGTGCGCGTAAACGGTCTTTCAAAACTTGCAATCAATAAACTTGATACCCTTAGCGGTATTGGAAATCTAAAGATATGCGTTGCATATAAAAAGTCGGACGGAACTCTTATCAAGGACTTCCCCGCTACTCTTGAGGAGCTTGCGGACTGTGAGCCTGTTTACGAAGAATTTGAAGGCTTTGACGCTGATATTTCAAATTGCAGAAGCTTCGACGAACTTCCGCAGGTTTGCAAGAATTATATTCTTAAGCTGGAAGAACTTTGTGAATGCAAGATTGCAATGGTTGGTATCGGTCCCGACAGAAGCCAGATTCTCGAAAGATAACTGAACATCGGAAAAGGGACTATGGCTTAAACCGTAGCCCTTTTCTTATTATCCGTTCCGAAAGGAGTCCAGAATGCTGAATATACTTTTCATAGGAGATGTTGTTGGGCAGACAAGCGCTTCTTACCTTGTTTCACAGCTACCTCAGCTGAAAAAAGAATATAAGATTGATATGACTATCATCAACGGGGAAAATTCCGCAGACGGAAACGGCATTACTCCGTTTTCTGCAAACATTCTTCGTTCGGGCGGCGCTGATGTCATTACAACAGGAAACCACTGCTTTCGCCGCCGCGAAATGAACGATATGTATGAGGAATGTGATACAATAATCCGTCCCGCAAACCTCGGCAATGTATACGGAAAAGGCATTTGTATATTCGATATGGGACGAACAAGCGTAGCCGTTATAAATCTGCTCGGTACATCATATATGGAGCATTCTGATAATCCCTTTCACTGCATCGACAAGATTTTGGAAGATATACACACGCCTAATATTATTGTGGATTTTCATGCGGAAGCAACTTCGGAGAAAAAAGCGATGGGATTTTATCTTGAAAACCGTGTTTCCGCCGTTATAGGAACACATACGCACGTTCAGACAGCGGACGAGGAAATTTTGGGCGGACATACCGGATACATCACCGACGCAGGAATGACCGGCGTTCGACGGTCAGTTCTCGGCATAGACAAAGATGTGATAATTGCACGTCTTACCACGTATTATCCCCAAAAGCACACCTATCCGACCGGAGAAATAATGATAAACGGAGTAGTGATTTCAATAAACGAAAAAAACGGATGCTGTACCGCCATACAGCGAATTTGTATGCAGGAGGGAAAATAAAATGGATGCAATTAAAGTTTCTTCAAGAAGCGTTCCTAAGTCGGTTGCTGGAGCTATCGCGGCTGTAATTCGCGCGGAAAATTCTGCGGAAGTACAGGCTGTAGGTGCAGGCGCAGTAAACCAGGCTGTAAAAGCTATTGCTATTACTCATATTTATTTTAACGAAGAAAACCGGGAGCTTGTATGCGTTCCGTCATTTTCCGAGCTTGAAGTAAACGGCGAGGAGAAAACAGGAATTAGCTTCAAAGTAGAACTAAGGTAAATAAAATTTCACAAAACTTGTAAAAAATATTGACAAATACAATTATATGTGTTATACTGAGGTAAATTAAATTTACAGAAAGGGCTGAAACTATGTCATTGGTTATTGAACACTTATCAAAATCCTTTAATGGACATCAAGCGGTCAAGGATCTGTCATTTCAGTTTACCGAGCCTAGCGTTTTCGCTTTTCTCGGAACAAACGGAGCAGGAAAAAGCACATCTATCCGAATGATCCTCAATATGCTGAAAAAGGACAGCGGAACTGTATTGTGGAAAGGCAAACCTTTAAATGTCCTTGAAGAAAGAATCGGATACCTTGCTGAGGAGCGCGGGCTATATCCCAAATACAATGTCGAGGAGCAAATGTATTATTTTGCTTCGCTGAAAGGTCTGAAAAAATCACAGGCTGCGCCTGCGATTGATTACCTTTTCGGCCGCCTTAATATCAACGAATACCGCAAAAAGAAAGCTGAACAGCTTTCAAAAGGCAATCAACAGAAAGTTCAGCTGGCAGCGGCGCTCATATGCAATCCCGAACTGATTATTCTCGATGAACCGCTCAGCGGACTCGACCCGGTTAATGCCGACCTATTTAAAAGCATTATCCGCGAAGAGCGAGACAAGGGAAAATTCATCATCATGTCGTGTCATCAGATGGAAACCATCGAGGAATTTTGTGAAGACCTGGTACTTCTTCACCGCGGTGAAACGGTAATGCAAGGTAATCTAAACGAAATAAAAAAGAGCTATGGAAGAGTAAATCTGACCGTAAAAGCTGACCGTGATTTCCTTCATATTGCTGACGAAATAGGACTTACCGTTGTCGAAGATACGCCGAATGGAACGAATTTTAAGGTTCGCAGCGATGAACAGGCACAAGACTTTTTGCAAAGAATGCTTGAACAAAAGATAAATGTTGTCAAGTTTGATTTGCGCGAGCCTTCGCTGCATGAATTATTTGTAGAAAAGTGCGGTCCTGCCGCACAGGAGGGAGAGAAAACAAATGAAGCTTAAAGGTTGGAAAAATATATTCGCTTTCACCTTTTCACAGCAAATAAAAACAAAATCTTTTATAATAAGCACAATAATTATTGCAGCAATTATTACTGTCATAACCGCGACGGCAAATATTCTTCCCGTTTATCTGCTTGAAGATGAAATAAGCCAGATCGAAAACATCGCAAGCGGAGATCCTGTTGATTTTTCTGTTTCAAAGCTGTACATAGCAGATGAAACCGGACTTGAAACAAATTTTAACGTTACGGCCGTTTCATTCGGGTTTAAATTGGAAAAAATATCGCCTGATGAATTTGAATCAAAACTAAGTGAATTAGAAACAACCAGTGAAAACGCAATGCTCGCACGTGCATATGAAAAAGACGGCATTCTCAGTCTTGACGCATATTACGCAGGCGAAAATTCAACTGTAAATCCTTCCGACTGTACAACAATTCTCAGTACGCTTTCAACACAGCTTCAAATGAAGTACCTTGATTCTCTCGGCGTAGCTTCTAACGAGATAACCACAGTAATGAGCGGCGTAAACACACAGCTTCTCAAGGCGGGAAAAGAAGCTACCAGTATGGTTCAGGATATGATCAACACGATAATTCCGATGCTATCGTCACTCGTACTGTTCATATTCATATTCGCTTACAGCCAGCTTGTTGCACAGGCTATAGCAATCGAGAAATCATCCCGTGTTATGGAATATCTGCTTACCTCTGTAAGTCCTCTCTCTATAATCGTCGGAAAGGTTCTCGCAATTTGCCTTGTTTCCCTGCTACAGTTCATAATACTTATCTGCTCAGGCGTTCTTGGTTTTCTGGTTTCAATGCCATTCGGAATTTTCTCAAAAATCGACGGACTTGTTGCGGCAGCCTCCGATTCGGGTATCGGCGCAAGCGCACAGCAGACTCTTGTAGATATTCAGGGTGCGTTCTCGAATTTCAATATTGACACTATACTTATAATAATATTCACATTCGTACTCGGTTTCCTGTTCTACTCACTCATTGCCGGACTTGCAGGCGCAAGCATCAGCAAAATGGAAGATCTTTCTGCCGCTATCCAGCCTATGAGCATAATCGGCGCGCTTGGCTTCTATCTTGCCTATATGCCCCAGATAGGCGCCATGGACGGAGAAACAAATGTGCTCATGGCAGTAGCGCGTTATTTGCCCTTTTCTTCCCCATTCTGCCTGCCTTCAGCTTATATGCTCGGACAAATCAGCCTGGGTGAAGCGTGCCTTTCACTTCTTGCGCTGCTCGCAAGCGTTATCATTCTCTGTATAATTGTCGCAAAGGTATATGAACATATTGTTCTGTACACCGGTGACAGACTCAAAATAGGCGATATGCTAAAAATAGCAAAGACGAGTAAATAAAAAACGTAAGCTACTACGATTAATAATGCTTACGCATTATTACAGCCCCGAAAGAGAAATTCGGGGCTGTTTTTATTTGACTGCAGGAAGCTTTTTTGTAACAAGAAATTCATCATAACTGTCACAAACTTCATCAGTACCGCCAAGCATTATCTGTTTTCCTTTGTGAAGCCAAAGCACCTTTGTTGCCATTCGGCGCACCTGATCCGGAGAATGCGAGACAAGAATCGTAGCTACCCCGCTTCCAATAATCTCCTTCATCTTTTTTTCACTTTTCATACGAAATCCTCCGTCGCCTACAGAAAGGACCTCGTCCAGAATAAGAAGATCCGGATTAACGAGTGAAGCAAGCGAAAAAGCCAAACGTGATTTCATGCCGGACGACAGCTGTCTGAACGGACGATCCTGAAACTCTTCAAGCTCTGCAAAAGAAATAATTTCTTCATACTTTTGATTCATAAATTCTCGCGTATAACCAAGCAGCGCACCACGAAGAAATGTGTTTTCCTTTACTGTAAGCTCTGCGTCAAAACCAGAAGCTAGCTCAAGAAGCGCTGCAACCTTTCCGTTCAGCTTCACAGAACCCTCGGTCGGCCGCATTATTCCGGTAACGACCTTAAGCAGCGTAGATTTTCCGGCGCCGTTTGTTCCTACAATTCCAAGCAGTTCACCTTTGTCAAGCGTAAAACTTACATTATCGACAGCACAGAATTGTTTAATTTCATACTTGCGCTTCAGTTTCTGTATAACAAAATCCTTCAGACCTATCTGCTTTATATCCCCGACTATATATTTGACAGAAACATTATTTGCTTCTAAAATATGCATAGCTGTTTCCTTTCCGATCATACATAATAAAGAAATTTATAATTCTTGCGGTGGTATATCAAACAGCCTATAAGCAGCACCGCAAGCGCATAAAACGCCGCAAGCGCATGAAAAGCAAGCGAAGGAATCTGACCGTAAAGAATTATTTTACGGAAGTAACGGATATATACGTATATCGGGTTAAGATAGAACAGATATTGAATTTTTATATCAAATGTAGAAACATCATAAAATATTGCGGAAAAATAAACCAGCGCCGTTTTGAAAATATCATAAAGATAGCGCATATCACGGAACATAACATAAAATGCCGATAGAATAAGTCCAACGCCGAGGTTAAAAATAATCAGACATAAAATAGGATAAATCAACAGAAAAAATTTCCATGTGAACGGAACTCCGTCTATTGCAGCAAAAATAAACAGAATAATAAGCGTAAGTCCAAAATTTATAAGGCTTGTAACATTTTTCGAGAGCAAAAACATATATTTAGGAACATTCACCTTTGTAAATATTGAAGCATTATCCAGCAATGAACCCATTCCCTGCGTTGTCGAATCATTAAAGTATGAGTAGACAACATTTCCGCAGAACACATAAATTACAAAATGATTGATATTTCTGCCGAAGAAATGCGTAAATACAAGCGACATAACTAACAGCATAAAAAGCGGTGAAAGAACGCTCCAGAACATTCCAAGCACCGTACGTTTGTATTTTTTCTTGAAATCGCGCTTCACAAGTTCCTCAAAAAGGAATTTATTATCCTTCAGAGTCTGCACTGAGCCGCGAACTACTCTGAACAATTTTATCTTAACCAACTCCTTGATTTTTCTATACTTTATTATTGTACCACAAAAGGAGTTTCATGTCAACACAAGAAAAGCGCGGCAAAAAATCATTGCATAAAACTTATCCCGCTGCTGTTAAGCAGCGGGATAAAAATTTACATCACAGCTTTTGCGGAATTATAGCTCCCCCGACAATTTCTTATACTTTTTCTGGGTTGCCATGCCGCCGCGTATGTGCCTTTCCTGCTTATTCAATTCAAGCACTTCCTTTACGCGGCTGTGCAGTTCTGGATTTATCCGCTCAAGCCTTGTCGTAATATCCTGATGAACCGTACTTTTGCTTATTCCAAATACCTTTCCTGCATTTCTTACAGTCGCCTTATTTTCAATGATATATTCTGCGAGGCTTACACATCTTTCCTGTTTCGTTCCGTAGGCGCAGTAGTCTGCTGCTGTATTTGTCTTTCTTGACATGGTTTCGCCCCTCCAAAACTTTTGATTTATCCGATTATATGCGACAGCTGCGAAATATATGATTGCATTGACATTGAACAGCAAAAATGCAGGAAATTGGACAAGAAGTTGCAAATTTGCTTTTTTGCACCGTCATAATTGCTTAAATGCCATTACGTAAATTCTTATTTTCGTATATTTCTAACAACTTTTTATTTTGCATATTGATTATTTTTCTGAATTCATATATAATAGTAAATACGGTATATGAACAAAAAATGTCAGTTTTATTCATAAATACGAACATATTCGTACAGAAAGGAATATTAAAATGCTTAATGAAATGGGAACCGATAAGGAGATAGTAACGCTTGAAGAAGACGAGCAGGAGCTTCTCAACGGGTTACTGGAAAATATGAACAAAGGAACGATAGATTCATCCCTTTATGTTGAATATGACGTAAAAAGAGGTCTTAGAGACTCAAACGGAAAAGGTGTTCTTACAGGACTTACCGAAATATCTGACGTTGTTTCCTACGATATTATTGACGGCAAGAAAATTCCCTGCGATGGTAAACTTTACTATCACAATTATAATATAATAGACCTTATCAACGGCTTTGAAAACCGAAGGAACGCTTTTGAAGAAACAACTTATCTGCTTTTATTCGGATCTTTGCCTAATAAAGAGCAGCTTGATCGCTTCATTCAGCTTATTTCCGACAATCAGACTCTTTCTATGAACTTCACCCGCGATGTTATTATGAAAGCGCCCAGCTCAAACATAATGAATGCGCTTCAGAAAAGCGTTCTCACACTATATTCCTATGACAATAATCCTGAAGATATTTCTGCGCTGAATGTACTCAGACAGTCCATTCAGCTTATTGCGAAATTGCCGCTTATTTCGGTTTATGCATACTGCTCATACCGCCATTACAAGCAGCATGAAAGCCTGATGATCCGCAATCCCATCAAGAATTACTCTACAGCTGAAAATATTCTTTATATGCTTCGTGAAAACGGCGAATTCAGCGACCTTGAAGCAAAGGTTCTTGATATTGCGCTTGTTATCCATGCGGAACACGGCGGCGGAAATAACTCTACGTTTACAACTCATGTTGTAACATCTTCCGGAACAGACACATATTCAGCCGTCGCTGCGGCAATAGCCTCGCTAAAGGGATTCCGTCACGGCGGAGCCAATCTCAAGGTAAAGCATATGTTTGAGGACATAAAGGCACACATTACTGACTGGAACGACGAAAACGCTATCCGTGAATACATGACAAAAATAACAAATAAGGAAGCATTCGATAAAACGGGTCTTATATATGGAATAGGACACGCAGTTTATACAGAATCTGACCCCAGAGAGGTTATTCTGAAAGAATATGCGCGCAAACTTGCAATAGAAAAGAATCGAATAGCTGAATACGAGTTCTACGACAGGGTTGAACGCATTTCAAAGGAAGTTATTGCCGCCGAACGCCATCTCTTCAAGCCGCTTTGTGCCAATGTTGATTTTTACAGCGGTTTCGTTTATGACATGCTTCATATTCCTGAAGAATTATTTACCCCGATTTTTGCTATCTCAAGAATTTCCGGATGGTGCGCTCATCGTCTTGAAGAAATAATCAACAACGGAAAAATAATCCGTCCCGCTTATAAATATGTTGCTGAACATCTCGATTACATTCCTCTTGAGGAAAGAAAATAATGATCTATATCATTTTTGACATGGAATGGAACCAGCCTTCTTCGTCAAAAGAAAAAAACCCGGCTCTGCTCCATGGAGAAATAATCCAACTCGGATTTTTTGTTCTTGACGAAAAAATGAACATCATCGGCAAGGAACGGCTTACAATAAAGCCTGTATGCTATCCGACAATGAATCAGTACGTCAGCCTTTTAACAGGAATCACTCAGGATGAGGCAGATCACGGACTTACCTTCAAAGAGGCGTTCTCAGTCATGGCAAAGCATTTTTCCGAAGAAACGGTTCTGTTTACATGGGGCGATGATGATATGCCGATACTTCGAGAAAATATGGCATTCCATGGAATTTCAGATATTTTACTTCCGGCGCACTACAATTTACAGCGTATATTCTGCTCACAGACGAATACAATGCAAAGACAGATCGGGCTGAAAACCGCTGCCGAACAGCTTGGAATAAACACTGATATTCAGGCGCACGACGCTCTGAATGACGCATATATCACCCTTCTTGTTGCATCAAAGCTCAATATTCCTGATGGAATTTTGCAGTATTCGTCCTATTCTCTGAAATCCGCTTCGCGTTCAAAGCCTCATTGGATTACCACCGTGCCTCTTGCAAAGTATGATATTAAGTTTACCGGACAGTTTGACGGAATGGCGGCATTTTGCAGAAACATCATAATTCCCTGCCCTGTTTGCGAAGATGAACTTTCTTTTGGGGTACTCTGCCGCCATGGAAAATCTGCATTTATAACAATAGCAGTCTGTAAACACGCCGATCGTTTTTTCATACGTTATGAACTTAAAAACGATTTAATTTGCGTATCGGTATTTAAATCTGATAAAAATTTTGAAGGAATATATACAACGCGAATGCGGCATAAGGAAAAACGTGAAAAATATCGTAAGCTCTATCATAACGAGGCACAGAAAAACAATACTCAAAAAAAATAAAGCGCAGACGTACTTTAAACAGCACGCTGCGCTTTAGATTCATTCCCACCACAGAATGAACAAGGGGCTGTTCCGAAATTTTGAAGCATAATCGGGAGGAATTGCCCCTTCTATAATATAAAACGTTTGAACAGGCAAAAAAGTGACAAAAATAATAAGAATTTTTGAAAGGATTTTTCGGTATGAAGCTTCTCAACCCTGCAATACGTCTTATGGCTGCAATAAAATGTATAACCGAGCGCTTTAAACGGGATAATCTCAACGAATATGCGGCATATTCCGCGCTTTTTATTATTCTTTCATTCGTACCATTCCTTATGCTTATCCTTACAATAATCAATAAATTGCCAATTTTTTCTGAAACCGGAACATACAGTATAAATTTCTTCTCAGACGATGTAACCACTTTTTTTCATCAAATACTTGCAGAAACAGAGTTAAAAGCAACTGGCGCACTGCTCTCGGTTTCGACTATTGTTGCGCTATGGTCAGCTTCACGAGCGCTTATCGGAATAATAAATGGATTAAACCGAATACACCGCGTAAAAGAAAACCGTGGATTTTTACGGCTGCGCATAGCTGCGGTTTTTTATATGATTTTTTTCATTATTGCCGTTCTGATAATGCTGGTTCTTCTCGTATTCGGTCAGGCGATTCTTGATCGCCTTATAATGAACTTCCCGTCGATGGAGAATCTCGATGGTTTCTGGTTTTCTATGCGTTGGGCTGTGGGCTTTTGTCTGCTTATACTGCTGTTCCTGTTTCTTTACACCGCACTTCCGATACAAAAGGGTAAACCAATCTCTAAGCTGCCCGGAGCGGTATTCAGCGCAGCCGGCTGGGTTATATTTTCGGCGCTTTATTCATTTTATATAAATCATTTTGCTGATTATTCGCGTCTTTACGGAAGCCTTACTACGATCGTTCTTCTTATTTTGTGGCTTTATATCTGCATGTATATTCTATTTCTTGGTGAAGAGTTAAACATAATGCTAAGCAGCAGATACCTAAGTAAAATCACGAAATGGGTGTTAAATAAGCAGACAAATGAACGGAAAAAATGACATGAACATATATGATCTGACATTTGAACAAATGGTAAAATTTCTCTCAGAATATGGGGATAAAAAATCACGCGCCGAAGCAATTTTTCATTCGCTTTATGCTGACTGCGTTGAAAAAATTTCCGACATTGATGTAAATCCAAAAACGATTGATATTCTTAAGAAAAATTTTGAACTGAATATGCCTGAATGTGTTTCCGAAGTATGCGGAGAAAACGCTGTAAAATACCTGTTCAAACTATCCGACGGAAACCTTATTGAGTCTGTCCTTATGCGGCACGAGTACGGCGACAGCGTATGCGTTTCAACGCAGGCGGGCTGCAATATGGACTGTGCATTCTGCCGCAGCGGTCGCATGAAAAAAATACGCGACCTCACATCCGGAGAAATACTTGGACAAATAATTTATATAAAAAAGAAGATCGGAAATATAAAAGGGATCGCGGTAATGGGTATTGGTGAGCCGTTCGATAATTATGAAAATGTGATAAGCTTCATTGATACGGCATTGTACCAGAAAGGGCTTTGTATAGGACCTAAACACATTACCGTTTCAACCTGCGGTCTTGTTCCAAAAATCGAAGCCTTGGAAAAAAGCAAATACAATATCAACCTTGCAGTAAGTCTTCACGCCCCCAATGATGAGCTTCGAAGCGAACTCATGCCGATAAACCGAAGATATCCGCTTGATGTGCTTATTCCTGCCGTAAAGCACTTCTCTGTGACTACTAACCGTCGCGTAACACTCGAATATGTCATGCTGAAGGGCGTAAATGATACTACAAAATGCGCCGAACAGCTCGCCGCGCTTATTGCGGACACTAAGTGCTATATCAACATTATCCGCTATAATCCAAGTGACGGCGACAAATTTGAATGCAGTGATTTTGAACAGATCATGCGTTTCTACGACGTATTGAAAAAGAACGGTGTGCAAGTTACAATGCGGCGAAAAATGGGCGTAGGTGTAAACGCCGGCTGCGGACAGCTGCGCGGCGAGACCATGGATAATAATCAAAAAAAGCATTGACGAAAATTCTTCGCCAATGCTTTTTGTTATTTCAGTTTAGCAATTATTCTGAGACAAGCCTCGATATGCATGATCCAATGGCGTGAAAACGGCATTTTAATCAGTCCTCCGACATTCTTGCCGCACCAATAGTCAATAAGCCAAAAAGACCTTTCGTCGCTGCTCACAACATTCAAACCCATCAGATATTGCTTTTTCTCTTCGGTTATTTTCCTTTTTATATCTTCAAATTGAAGCGAATTTAGCAATATTTCGGTGGATTTTGCTGTTTCGTGAACATAGCTGTAAAGCTCACCTATGTCAAGCTGCCTTGAAAACTCCGCTATCTGTTCCTTGAAAAGCTCGTTTCCCGTAGTTATTATAGGTGATTTTATGCGCTCACGATAGCCGCCCGAAAAAAACACCTGTTCATCTCCCGCAATAAGCGAATGAGCCACAATATCCTCAATACGAAAAATGTGCCACAGCGAATATCCGACCGTTTTGTTATGATAACCGTCTGCATTTATAAATGGGATTGCACTGAAATCCTCAGTCCTCAGCTCTTCCCGAAAATGATCAACGCATTTCATAAGCTCGCCGCGCAATTTAAACAGCTCGGCAATTCCCTCATCAAAAGTGCCTCTCTTTCCAAGCTTCAACTGCATGGATTTGTTTGCTTCCGACCACTCCTTATTCATTCCGAAACCTCTGCCCCGCCCCATTCAACAAGCGTAAAACCATTTCTTTCGTAATGCTCAAGCTCCTGCGGCTCTGTTGAAATAAATTCATCAGTCGGTTTGAACGTCATAAATACACGAATCTGTGAGTCAGTCATCGGATTTACCGCAAGCGGAACTGCAGCTGCATAATCCTCTGTATGGAATGTGATGATATTATAGGGATTTTTCTGCATCTGCGGAAGCCAGTATATTATAAACTCGTTTGCTTCGCGCGAGGTAAGACCGATATAAAGCAGCTTTTCACGCAGGAAATCCGCAGTTTCATCTGCGGGAACACACCAGCCCTCGCTCATATCAAGCGCCGCTTTTCCCTCGCCCTCCCAGTAAAGGCAGTAATATTCATTTCCGTCCGCGTCAAAAAGCGTTCCGTCCGGCATAGCAGTAACGTTCCAGCCGTCGTTATATTCGGGATATGTGCAGGTAAGCTCACCGCCGTCTGTAAAGCCGACCTGTACGGAAACCTCCGTTTTCTCTTCCGGATAAAGATAAATAACAGGCTTCGCATAAGCGCCGACAAAGCCGTATGACTTCTCTTTAAGCGACGGATTGTATTCTCCCAGATATGCGCCGTCAACAATAATTGCAATATGATAGCTAAACATACGTTCGGTTATCTTAGGATAAAGCTCAAATACGAAACCGTCATAATAAAAGAAATCATCAACAAGGCAGTAATTTTCTCCGTCAAGCTGTTCTGTATAATAACCTCTGGCAAGATCGCCCAGAGCGTGTACATCTCCGTCGTTGTTTTTTCCGTATGATATACCCATATCCGTGCTGTATTCAAGGTTATATTCATCCTTGTAATGCTCGTAAACCTCCTCGAAAAACGCGTTTCCCGGCTGAAATCTCTCTCCCATGTAATAAACAGGATGACCGCCGTAATCGCCGCCGACCGTTTCATTTTCAATGCGGAAAATTTCGGTAAATTCCAGCTTGTCATCAACAAGCTTTATAAGATACGACATATCCTGACGTTCGCCCGTGGAATAATTTACGGAAGCCATGTGATACCACGCCTTGCTGCCGTCGTCAAGAGTTTTCGCTGTAAGCTGCGGGAAATATGTGCGATAACTTTTGTCGGAGCGCAATTCACCCACTTTTTTCAGTTCGCCGTTCCTGAATATATTTACTTCGGTTATAACGTCCTTACTGTATTCATCAATTTCGGGATTGCTTACTTCACTAGAAAATAAAACTTCGGGCGTTCCGTCGTCGTCTAAATCAATAAGCGTAACCCCGACAACGCTTTCGTCATACCATTCGGAAACCGAGCCGTTAAGCAGCTCGTATAGCGCTTTCATTTCCTCTGGCTTTTCAGCAGAGCTGTCCGACTCGTTTAAATACACGTTATACAGCGCTTTTTCACCGTCCTGCTCGATTATCTCGGCAGATAAAACCGACGTTTCGTTCTTCTCGCCTTTCGGGTCAACGCTCATTCCGTCAAGCGTCAGCTTTGCGTATACATATTTTTCCCCGACATCGGAAAGCGCCTTTCCCGCTTCGTCAGATAAAGCGCAGTCAGCAAATTCAAGCGTACTCATGCACGTTTCAACACCGTTTATAGTGCAGAAAGTCAGAGATTTTATGTTTCCGTTTACAGAGGGCAGGCTGTATGTATATGCAGGGTCGATGTAAAAATGAACAGCGCCGTTTTCCTTGTTCAAAAAGGCATTTACAATTATTTTTTCATCGCTTCTGTAATAGCTTTCAACTATTGTAGCGTCAATCAGCTTTTTGTTATTCGGGTCGGAAATATCCGCCTTATCACATATAATGCGCTGCGGAACAACATAGAAATTGTACGGATTTGAGTAATCGAGATAGCTTGATACATAGCTGTAATCATCTGCCACATTTTTTTCCTCATCGACAACGCTAGCCTCTTTAAGAAAGTCCAGGTTATCAGTGTAAAGAAATCCGGGACGGGTTTGCATTGTATAATTGTATACATTTTGAATAAGCGCGCCGTCTTCCTCAGAATATCTGTAATATCCGTATTCACAATCATTTGCATAAAGCCACGCAGCATTATCTCCGCCGTAATCATACCCTCCCTCGTATTCGGGCTTCCAGTCGGCGTACATATCCGAAAGGCGAATTATGCCCTTGCTCCTCTCCTCGGCGATATCGTCCGTAACAGAAATTTCGCTGACGGAAACCTCCGTATCGGGATTTGTGGTTTCGGTCGGAGCAGTTGTTTTGGAAACAGAAGCTGAGGTTGTTTCATCGGTCTGCGACGATGTTGTAGTAATTTCGGAAGTACTCTTGCAGCCGCTAAGCAAAAGTGCAGCTGAACAAAGCAGTATCATAGACTTTTTTGTATTAGTTTTCATTGTTATTCCTCCTTTGAAAGCTCTTTCATAACTAATACACTTTACAATACTTAAAAATTGCATAATCGTAAAAAAATTACAAACCATGCAGATCCTATCTATCGCTGTGATAATCTGGTGTGACTGCAGTTATTGTATAATTTCCGTCAGTTCTATGAGTCAGCGATTCTGTTTCCTTCATATCGACAATGCTGACCTGTGAAAATATACTGCCGCTTTCGTCAGTGAAAAACAGCGTTTCACCAGTTTTCAGACTGAAATTCGTCCGATATTTTTTAAGCGCGCTCATCTCTTCATTATTCTTGCAGGCAACAGTATATGTACTCTGCGCGGGAATTGTCGTTTCCGGAAGTTCCCATTTTTTCAGTTCGTCTTCGTCGTCCGAAAGATAATATTTCTTCAGCGTCACCGCTTCATTCGAGGGATTATACAGTTCTATCCAGTCGCCGTCGCCCGCAGTATAGACCTCGCTTACATAAACCCCCGCCTGTTCCTCTCTGCTCACATAAAGTACTGCCTCGATATTTCCGTTTTCGTCAGCCATGGATAAATCGAGCCGTATTTCATTATCGGAATATTTTGTTCCGTTTATTTCCCAGTAGTCAAACGAATATCCCGCAGGCATCTCTGCGCTTATCGGAACCGAACACTCCGCGAAATACTCTCCTGTAAGTGTTCCGGCTGTATCCAGAGACTGCGAGTTCAATCGGCTTACAGCTCCGGTAGGGTTACGCAGCGTTACGGTATAGAAGTTCTTTTCATAACCGAAGTTATTAATAAGACTTTTCTGCATTACCTTAGGACGCTGCTCTGCGAAATCTCGTATTTGCTGACGACTGTCCGCAAAGGTGTTGGCATTCGCCCATGTTGATGTGTACCCATTCTCAAGCGCGTACATACATTCCTTGTCACATTCTTCTATAAGCTGTTCAAGAACATTAATTGCATTTTCAGTTGAAAAAGCTCCGCTTGAAAGATCACATATCGTATTTGCAAACTGCTCGCGCATATCCTCCCGCTCTAAAAGCGCATTAAGTATATCCGATGAACCCTGCATATGATTTCCGGATAAAACATTCCCAAGCGTGTCATCACGATAACCGTTTCCGTACAATCCCCATGCAAATTCCGCGTCAAACAGCAGAAAACGCCACTTTCCGTCAAGATATTCGCTTGTTGCCGTTTCATCCTCTGAAGGATAATACCGCCACGCCTTGAAATTATTTCCGGGCCAGTCCTTGTTGTCAATATATATCTGAATTGCGTAATAAAGCATGAGGTTATCAATGTCTACAAGGCTGCAAAACTCCGAAAAGCTGCTTTCGTCCGTAAGTCCGCCGCGCGCAAGCTCAAGAACTCTGTTCCAATCGGCAATGCTTTGCTCATCATCGCCCTCGACTTCCTTTTCCTTTGAACCTACAATGCGGAAGTTGTCCTTGTTTCCGCCGTATGTCGATTCCAGATAATCATTGCAGTAAGCCTCGTGCAGCCACGAAAAGCCGTAGTATTCGCTGTTCAGGAACACCGCCGCCGGCCGCACCTGCTGCGTATCGGGAAATCCCGCCTGAGCCGAGAGCGTCATCGAAAGTTCATCACGAACCGAAGCAAATTCGCGGTCGTTTGCATTGTTGCGCAGCGTTATCCTGTCATAACGCGTTATAAGCCTGCCGTAAGCGTCTGTTGCTCCAGGGAAAAAAGCGTATTTAAACTTGCCGTTGCCCTCGCTGTATATATTTCGAGCAATAAGCCGCCATGATTTCTGATCTACAGCACGCGAAACTCCGCCGACAACTCTTGCTCCCGCCGCCTGTGAAATGATCTGTCTGCCGTCCGCTGTATAAACCTCGACATACATATCACGCTCGCTTTCCCTGCCGTGCATGAACCAATTTGCAGGAGCGTTATAGTCCACCTCACCGCCGTTATATTCGTCGGAATTAAGATATTCGTCGCGCATAAAGCCCTCGGTTGCAACTCCGTTATAATAGTCGTAAAGATTATATTCATCAGTTGAAAGCACAAAAACGAGCGTGTCCTCGTCAAAACGGCTGAAAACGTCTTTTCCCGTAATATAGCTTTTTCTGAATATCTCCGATGCTTCGCCGCCGGTTACCGCTATCGCCTTGATTGTAGTCGCGTTCACCTTATTTCTCGCCTGAACGGAAATCGGATTTGTATATTTTTTGGACTTTTCGGTAGGGTCGTTTCCGTCGGTTGTGTAATAAATAACAGCGTCCTTTTTGTTGCATTTCAGCTCAACTTCAATATCGGTATCATAAAAATTGTCCTTTTTTGAAAAAGTTACCGAAACAGGCTTGTCCTCTTCATATTCATCAATCTCATCTTCAAACGTTTGAGGAAGATAGCTCTGCATATCCGAATGATTTGTCATCATGTAAACGCATACGCCCGCAATAATACAAAGTGATAAAAATAAAATCAGCAATTTCTTCATATATTAACTCCGATTACTCATCTGAACAAGCTGCTCTTCGGTAATTACCTCTATTCCCAGCTCGTTCGCCTTTGTCAGCTTGCTGCCCGCCGCTTCTCCCGCAACAACATAGTCGGTTTTTTTCGACACCGAGCCTGAACATTTTCCGCCCAGACTTTCAATAAGCGCCTTTGCTTCCTCGCGCTTCATTGTCGGAAGCGTTCCCGTAAGCACAAAGGTCTTACCTGCAAATGCGTCGCCGACTGCCGCGTCATGGTAAATCATATTTACGCCGTATTCTTTCAGTCTATTTACAAGCTGCCGCATATCCTCGTCGCGGAAAGCGTTTACGACATTCTCCGCAAGAACGTCTCCGAAGCTGTCTATTTCAGTTATTTCTTCTATGGAAGCGTTCATTATCGCTTCAACTGACCCGAATCTCTTACAAAGCAGCGTTGCCGAGCGTCCGCCTATACCGCGTATCCCAATCGCAAAAATAAGCCTGTCCGGCTCGTTGCTCTTAGACTTTTCAATTGCACCAAGCAAGTTTGAAACAGATTTTTCCTTGAATTTCGGAAGGCTCAAAAGTTGTTCGGCGGTAAGCGTGTACAGATCCGCAGCCGAAGCGATGAGCTCATTCCCTATAAGCTGTTCAACAATTGCTTCGCCGAGTCCGTCTATATTCATTGCCTCACGCGAAGCAAAGTGAATAATGCTTCGCAGAAGCTGCGCGCGGCAGTTCGGATTTACGCAGCGTATAGCGGCTTCGTCGCCGCTTCTCTCCGCCTTGTGACCGCAAATGGGACATATTTCGGGAATATAATAAGGAACGCTGTTTTCTGCATGAGCGGCAACACGTACGACCTCAGGGATTATCTCACCCGCCTTGCGTACAACTATGCAGTCGCCGATACGCACGTCAAGCTGCGAAATAATGTCCTGATTATGCAGCGAAGCTCGTGAAACTGTCGTTCCCGCAAGCTGAACCGGGTCAAAAATCGCAACCGGTGTGAGCGCTCCTGTTCGTCCAACATTTATTTCTATCTCGTTAAGAGTGGTTTCCTTTTCTTCAGGAGGATATTTGAACGCAACAGCCCATTTAGGCACCTTTGCCGTCGCTCCGAGAATATCGCGCTGCGAAAAATCATCTACTTTTATCACCGCGCCGTCGGTATCATAGGTGTAGTCCTTCTTTTCATTTCCGATTTCTCGTATGCGTAAAACTGCGTCGTTTATATTGTCATACACATCGTCGCGCACGACCTTAAAGCCAAGCGTTTTCAAGTATTCAAGCGATTCATGGTGGGAGAAAAGCTGTTTTCCCTCAATCTGCTGAATATTGAAAACAAAAATATCAAGTGAACGTTTTGCGGTAACCGCACTGTCCTTCTGACGAAGCGAGCCTGCGGCAGCATTGCGCGGATTTTTCGCAGGCTGTTCGCCGTTTTCTTCCTGCCACGCCACAAGCGCAGCAAAGCTCTCGCGCGGCATATATACCTCGCCGCGAACCTCAAGAAAAGGCAGTTTTTCGTTTATCTGAAGCGGAATTGTGCGTATCGTTCGCAAATTTTCGGTAATATCCTCACCGACAAATCCGTCGCCGCGCGTTGAACCGCGTACAAAAACACCGTCACGATATTCGAGTGAAACCGAGAGTCCATCAATTTTAGGTTCAACCGTATAAAGCGGCGTGACATCCTGACGAACGCGGCTGTCAAAAGCGAACAATTCCTCCTCGCTGAACACGTCCTGAAGCGACCCCATCTGTACAGTGTGCTGAACCTTTTCAAATGTAGTAAGCGCATACCCGCCGACGCGCATGGTCGGAGAAAGCGGGGTTATCAGTTCGGGATACTGCCCCTCAAGTTCTTTTACCTCACGCATAAGTCCGTCGTATTCATAATCGTCGATTATCGGATCGTCAAGCACATAATAACGGTAATTGTGCTGTTCTATTATTTTGTACAGTTCGGAAAGCCTCTGTTTTGCCTGTTCTTTGTTCATTTTTTACCGCCTTTCGGGGAAAATCCCCTTTCAGCCCGTCAGATTAAACTCTGCCAGTTCACTGAAATGCTGTTCATCAAGAATAATATTTGAAAAAGTGTCGGGAACCTCTCCGACAATAATGGTCTGCGCAATAACAAACTCAGTCTTTACACTTATTTCCTCGGTAAAACCAGGAATGAGGGGAGAAATATCCGTCGTGACCTCAAGCGTAATGCTGTGTACGGTCTGATTTATTCCCGCAGACTTGAACGCGCTCAAAAGCCGAGTTTCCGCAATTCCCATAGGCTTTACCGAAAAGGTAAGCTCTGCTCCGCTTCCGTATAAATAACCTATCCCGGTAAGCGTTCCGAGCGATATGCCTATCTCCTCAGGCTGCACGGATGCAAGCTCCTTGTTGATACACTCCGTAAGCATCGCTTTAAGGCGGTTTATGCGGGCAGGATTTGTCCTGAGCGCACGGATATTCCCATTTTCGTCATAAACAAGGTTTATCAGCTCGACGCAGTCCTCCTCAGCTTCATTGGTATGAAGGCATACTGCTCCGCTGACTGCTCGTTCCGCAATGCGCTTGCATTGATATTCAGCCATTCTGTTAAGCGTCGGCTTTATCCATAAGTCAAAACCCGCCAGCGCCGTAATAATAAATAAACCGAAAAATATAAAAAATCTTCCGAAAACGCGCAGACACTTCCGCTTTTTTCCGCCGCTTTTCATTAAAACACACCCTTTCTCCGTCAGTATATGTTTATGACGGAGAGGGTGACAATAGACAGGCTATTTACTTCTGGAACACGTAAAACGCTCTGTACGCCATATAGACGTCGTTCTTCGCAGTCACTTCAAATGGCGCATGCATCGACAGCACGGGAACCCCGATATCAATCGTATCGACGTCAAGGTTTGAAATATACATTGCGACTGTTCCGCCGCCGCCGAAATCAACCTTTCCAAGCTCTCCTGTCTGCCATACAACGCCGTTCTTGTTGAAAAGGCTGCGAATTTCCGAAACATATTCGGCTGAAGCGTCGTTTGTTCCCGACTTTCCGCGTGAACCGGTATATTTTGTGGCAACAACACCGCGGTTGAGATAAGCCGAATTAAGCTTCTCGAATGCGTCGGGGAATGTCGGATCAAACGCAGCGTTTACGTCGGCTGAAAGGCATTTTGAACCTGAAAGCACAGTGTGTCCGTCAGTTCCCATAGCTTCGGCTAGCGAACCGATAAAATATCTTAAATAAGACGATTTAAGCCCGGTGCAGCCCTCGCTGCCAATTTCCTCTTTATCCGTGAGAATTGTTACAGCTGTGCGCGCGGGAGTTTCGTTAAGATCTGTTATCGCCATAAGAGCGGGATATGCGCAGACACGGTCGTCCTGACCGTACGCGCCTATCATGCTGCGGTCAAAGCCGACGTCCTTTGCCTTGAATGCGGGTACATATTCAAGCTCTGCGGAAATAAAGTCCTCCTCGGTTATGCCGTACTTTTCGTTGAGAATGCACATCAGATTCAGCTTTACAGCTTCGCTTGCATCGTCTTCCTTAAACGGGCGAGAACCGATGAGAATGTTAAGTTCCTCGCCCTTTATCAGCTTGCTTGCAGGACGCTTATACTGTTCATCCGCAAGATGCGGCAGCAGATCGGTCACCACAAAAACAGGATCGTCTTCTTCCTCTCCGAGTGTTACTGATATGCGCGAACCATCCGCCTTGCAGATAACACCGTGAAGCGCAAGAGGGATAGCAGGCCACTGATATTTCTTAATTCCTCCGTAATAATGTGTCTTGAAATAGCCAAGTTCTTCGTTCTCATAAAGCGGATTCTGCTTCAGATCAAGGCGGGGACTGTCAATATGCGCTGCAACAAGATTTACGCCATTTTCAACAGGCTCTTTTCCTATAACGGCAAGAATTATCGCTTTGCCGCGATTGTTCACATATACCTTATCGCCTGAACAATATTTTTTTCCTTTTTCAAAAGGCTTAAAGCCCTTGCTTTCCGCGATCCTTACCGCTTCCGCGCACGCTTCGCGCTCAGTCTTTCCGATGTCGATAAAACGCTTATATCCCTCGCAGAACGTCTCTGCCGCTTTAAGCTCCGCATCGCTCATAGCGCTGTATGCGTTTTTTCTTTTGTAAAAAAGTTTTTCTTTCAGTTCCTTTGATTTAGTGTCTGCCATAGTCATTATTTCCTTTCTGTTTCATAAAGCGCATGATATGTTTCAAACGCTGTGTTTATTTTATTTACGTAATGTGCGGCATTTTTTCCCGGAATTGTATCAAGCGTTTCGCCGTTTTTTGATATATCCGGATCGGAAAGCCATTCTGAAACCGTCCCTACGCCGGAATGATAAGCCGCCGCAGCACACTCAATGTTACCGAATTTATCCATAAGATAGGATATGAGATACCCGCCGTAACGAATATTTGTTTCCGGATCGAACATATCGTCATAAACGGTAAGCTCCTCCTCGCCGAGCCGAAAACGAATCCAGTCGAACGTTTCCTCCATTATCTGCATAAGCCCGCGCGCTCCGACATTTGAAACGGCGTTCGGGTCGAAGCTGCTCTCTGTTTTTATCACTGCATAAAGCAGATACTTGTCAAGCCCATACTCGTCTGCATATTTTTCGACATATTCGCTGTATCCAAGCGGGTGCGCGTCAAGCTTCATTTGGTGTTCACATTTCTGCCAGCCGATAACTGCCGCAAAAGTGCCGCCGACGATAAGAAGTGAAAAAAACAACAGCAAGAATGCATGAAAATGTTTTCGTTTAGCCATATTGTGCAGTAATATCCTTTATTATTGTTCCTATATTCTGTTTAAAGTGAACACTGTCGCCGTCATTTCGTATGCAAAAATCTGATTTTTCACAATAAAAAAACTCGGAATGCTGTGATTTCAGGCGGTTTTCCGCCTGTTCATGCGTTAACCCGTCACGATGAATTATACGCGAAACGCACACATCAATCGGCGCTGTAACGCTCACTATCCTATCGCAAAGACCGTCCGCACCGCTCTCAAAAAGCGTCGGAGCGTCGAGGAGGATAAATTTGCTGCCGCCTTTGATATATTCTGAGGCAGAACGTATGATTTCATACGAAATATAAGGGTAAATAACAGCGTTCAGTTCGTTTCTGCGCCGCTCATCGGAGAATATCAGACTTCCGAGCCGTCTGCGGTCAAGCGTACCGTCTCGCATAAGAATCTCTTTGCCGAAATGCCATGCGATCTCCGTAAGTGCAGGCTTTCCGCGTTCAACAACCTTACGTGAAACAACATCGCAATCAATAACAGCCCAGCTATTCTCACGAAATATATCACAAGCGGTAGTTTTTCCCGCTCCCGACATTCCTGTAAGCCCGATAATAACGCTTCCTTTTCCTAGAATCATGGCTGCTCTCCTTGTTCATGCAGCTTTATAATCCTGAACGCTGCTGCACGGAGCAAGCGGTTATAAACCGCAAGCCCCATTCCCGTCTGTTCAGGCATCATGACGTAAACCGCGTCGCAGCCGAGCGCGTCCGCTTCACGCAGACTTGCGAAAAGATGTTCAGCCTGCTGTTCGGACGTATCCCCATAAGGAAGCCTTATGCAGAAATCGGGGATTTCATCGCTTTCCCCGCATAAAACCGCAATTTTTCCGTAAGAATTTATTTTCAGATACCCGCAGAGCTGCTCGATCGTTCCATCAGCAATATAAACCTCGGCTTTCGGCGAATAATGCTTATATTTCATTCCCGGAGAAAGTGCTCTAACATTCGGAGCCAGCTTTTGGAGAACTCCACTGTCAACCGTAACCTGTGTGTATTTTCTCAGCATTTCGGGGGTGATTGCACCGGGACGCAGCACCCGCAATCCACTATTTTCAAATGTAATGACTGTACTCTCGACTCCGCAGGCGCACTCGCCGCCATCCATTATCAGCGGGATTTTACCGTTCATATCCTCAAAAACATGAACAGCCGCAGTCGGGCTTGGCAGTCCTGAGGTGTTAGCAGACGGCGCTGCAAGCGGAAATCCGCACTTTCGTATCAGTTCGCGGGTAAATTCCTGCTTTGGCATACGCACCGCCACAGTATCAAGTCCTCCGCAGGTTTCTGCCGGAACAATGTTTTTTTTAGGGAAAATCATGGTAAGCGGACCCGGCCAGAACTTATCAGCAAGCTTTTTTGCAAACTCTGGGATTTCCTCAGCAATATCCTCAAGCATTGAAAAATCGCTTATATGCAGGATAAGCGGGTTATCCTGCGGTCTGCCTTTCGCAGCGAAAATCTTTGCGACCGCTTCGGCGTCAAGTCCGTTTGCCGCAAGTCCATACACTGTTTCCGTCGGAATTGCAACTATCTCGCCTTTCCGCAGAAGCTCCGCCGCCTGTTCAATGTGTTCATGGTCAGCTTTATATATGAACGTTTTCATCAGTCGTTTGCCTCCGCCCTGCTCAGCTTTGCTGTTCTGTCCGCAATGGCAAGCGCGTCAAAAATTTCATCGCAGTCGCCGTTCAAAAACTGTTCCAGCTTATACAGCGTAAGCCCGATCCTATGGTCGGTCACGCGGCTCTGCGGATAATTGTATGTTCGTATTCGCTCGCTTCTGTCGCCTGTGCCTACCTGTATTTTTCGCTCTGCCGCTATTTTGCTTGTCTGTTCGTTCAGCTTCATTTCGTACAGCTTTGAATACAGCATTTTCATTGCTTTATCCTTATTTTTATACTGGCTGCGTTCCTCCTGACATTCGACAACGACGCCTGTCGGATGATGGATTATGCGAATCGCCGATTCAGTCTTATTGATATGCTGACCGCCTGCTCCGCTCGAACGGTAAGTCTGAAACTCAAGATCAGCCGGATTGATTTCGACGTCAACTTCCTCAACCTCAGGCAAAACCGCAACCGTTATCGTTGATGTGTGTATTCTTCCCTGCGCCTCCGTTTCGGGCACGCGCTGAACGCGGTGAACTCCGCTCTCATACTTGAGTTTTGCATAAGCGCCCTCACCCTCGATAGAAAAGCTGATTTCCTTGTATCCGCCAAGCTCGGTAGGATTTGCATTCACGACCTCGGTTTTCCAGCCTTTAAGCTGTGCATACATGTTGTACATTCTGAACAACGTATTGGCAAAAAGCGCCGCCTCATCTCCGCCCGCTCCTCCGCGAATTTCAATGATAACATTTCTGTCGTCGTCGGGGTCTTTTGGCAGAAGCAGAATCTTGAGTTCCTCTGTATACTGCTCCATAAGCGCCTTATTTTCCTCATACTGAAACTGCGCCATTTCACGAAAATCCTTGTCAAGTCCGCTTTCGTCAAGCAGCTCCTTAGCCTCTGAAAAATTCTGCTCCGCCTTTTTATATTCGCGGTATTTTTCAACGATAGGCGAAAGATTTTTATATTCTTTCATAAGCGCCTTATACTGCTTCTGGTCGTTTACGATCTCCGAATCCATAAGCTTCGTGTTTATTTCTTCAAAGCGCGCTTCTGTAAGCCTTAACTTCTCAAGCATAGTCAGTTCCCCTGTTCTTTGTTTGCGGGATTATCCCGAATGATCTCTTTTATCTTTTTTTCACATTTGCTCCGCGGCGTCATGAACTCATGTCCGCAACCCGCGCACTTCAGCCGAAAATCCGCTCCGCTGCGAAGAACGATCATTCTGTCCGACCCGCAGGGATGTGTTTTTTTCATGCGAAGAATATCGCCAACGAGAATTTCCATAATAAAGCTCCTCTAATGTACATACATGTTATTTTACCACATTTTAACGTGTTTTGCAATAGCGGACGCAAATTCTTAGACTTGCCGTGATAAATATTTTACATTTTCTTGACAAACCCGCGTAAATATGATATACTGCAATAGTAAACAATATTTACTAAAGGAGAGAAAATTATGAAAAAAGAAAAAGCTATTGACAGACAAGGAAAAGGCTTGGTTCGTCTTTCAGTATTTCTGATTATTCTTGCAGTCGGAATGCTGCTCGTCCTGTTTGATATTTACTTCGTTCCGTCAGGCGCGGAGTGGGAAGAAATAAAGCAGGAATATGCTGATGAATCGGAGGGAAAAACAGATAAGCAACTATGGTATGAGCTGCGCGACGCGGGACGTGAAACCGGCAATTTAAAAACTCCGTCAAACATTCTCAACTGGCTAGTTGTCAAACGGCTTTGGAACGAAGAAAAACAGGAAAATATCCGCCATGAAGAAAGTCAGCGTATTGCAGATGAACGCGCCGCCGAATTACAGGAATATATTTCAGAGCTGGCAAGCGGATATGATATTCCGGAAAGAATTAAATTTAACATTATTCTTTGTAAATTCGGCAAGACTAGCAAAATCTATGTATCTCCCTATTGCTATAATTATGAATCGGACGTTATTGATGAATGCGTACAATTAGCCGATTACATAGAAACCGAACTTATCGAAAAATATCCCGACGAAGCCGCTTCGATCGCCGCATATATCAACGGCGGAACCTGCGAAGCTGTTGTTTACGCACCCGACATAAAATGCGCTCTTAAAGAAGGTCTTGATTTCCCGTATTTTGACGACTATGGGAATTTTTCTGATGAATATCGCTGGGGAGGAGGAATGACCAACATCAGCAAAAACGGCTTTATTATAGGGCTCAGCCCGCATCGGCAAAATTCAGACTGAGCGGGAATTTCAGGCATGAAAAAAGACCGGTTAAAAAACCGGTCTTTGGAGGCGCCACCCAGATTTGAACTGGGGGTCAGGGTGTTGCAGACCCATGCCTTACCACTTGGCTATAGCGCCGCAGCTTTTACTTTTGTAAGATCATCGGAAAGGTTTTACAAAAGTAAAAACGTTTGCCTCCGCTGTTGCAGAAGCTTATGGAGCGGATTACGAGGCTCGAACTCGCTACCTCCACCTTGGCAAGGTGGCGCTCTACCAGATGAGCTAAATCCGCAAAAGGATATAAAGGCTTCAGACCATTATATCCTTGGTGCCTCCGGTCGGAATCGAACCAACGACACGAGGATTTTCAGTCCTCTGCTCTACCGACTGAGCTACAGAGGCAAAATTGGCGACCCGGATGGGGCTCGAACCCACGACCTCTAGCGTGACAGGCTAGCGTTCTAACCAACTGAACTACCGGGCCGTTTGCTACTCTGATATGATGGTAAAAATGGTGGGAGTTACAGGGCTCGAACCTGTGACCCTCTGCTTGTAAGGCAGATGCTCTCCCAGCTGAGCTAAACTCCCATGCAATTTTTACCGTCACCCTCAGGCGACTTTTACATTATACATGAGATTTTACATTTTGTCAATACTTTTTTTAAAATTTTTTCGATATTTTTTACAGTTTCATTTTTCCCTTTATTATTGCGCTTTTGCGGCAATTATGATATAATATAGAGTATAATTATTTCGGAAAGGACGATCCCGCTATGCGAAAAATTTCTCTCGACAAAAACTGGTGCATGAAGCGCCCGACTGACCGCGAATATCTTCCCTGCGGCAATCTGCCCGTTTCGGTTTACCAGACGCTTCTTGACAATAATAAGATAGAAAACCCTTACTACGGAGAAAATGAGTACCCCAGCCGTGATATATGCCGTGACGATTACGATTTCAAAACGAAATTCATCGTAGAAGGCTCCATGCTTTCTCATGAAAAAATATTTTTGCAGCTGGATGGCGTTGATACGCTTTCAGATATTTACTTAAATAATATGTATGTCGGAAGTACCGAAAATATGTTCCGAACATATCGTTTTGAGGTCGGCAGCAAGCTCACTTCGGGAGAAAATAAACTCAAAATATCAATAAAATCGCCTATTTTATATATGGAGAAGAAATTTGCGCATCGCCCGCTTTATGGCATGGACACGAACATTCCCGGCTATCAGCATCTGCGAAAAGCACACTTCATGAGCGGCTGGGACTGGGGACCGCAGCTTCCCGATATGGGTATATGGAAAAATGTTCAGCTCATCTTTGCCGATAAAGGCAGAATAGACAGCATTAATATTTTTCAGGATTTCAGCGCGGATTACACCTTGCTGTCCCTTACAGTTACTGCAGATATTGAGCGCCTTTCCGATGAACCGCTTACCGCCGACGCAGAAATAACCCTATCAGACGGGCATACTCTTAAAGGCGTAATGACATCCGGAAAAGCGGTTTTCAAGCTGGCAAATCCTGAATTGTGGTATCCGCACGGGTACGGCAAACAGCCGCTGAATAAGATAACCGTCCGTCTTTACTGCGGCACAGAACTTCTGGATACCGTCACCGAAACAACAGGCTTCCGCCGCATTACCGTACACCGTGACGATGAAAAAGGTCTTTTTTGCTTTAACTGCAACGGCATTGATATCTTCGCAATGGGCGCTAATGTTATTCCGCTCGACCAGATCATCCCATATATTACAAAAAACCGTATGCGTGAATTTCTCGGAAGATGCACAGAGGAAAACTTCAATATGCTGCGCATCTGGGGCGGCGGTTACTATGCTGACGACTTGCTTTTGGACGAATGCGACAGACTTGGCATACTGGTATGGCAGGACTTCACATTCGCCTGCTCGGCGTATCGGCTGGACGAAGCCTTTGAAAAAACAATATGCGCCGAATTTGAAGACAATATAAAACGTATGCGCGGTCACGCCTGTCTCGCACTCTGGTGCGGAAACAACGAGATTGAAAGTATGTGGGAAGGCTGGGGCGTCCCTGAGGACAAGGAAGCTCAGGCAGATTATATCCGCATTTTTGAGGAAATCATTCCCGAAACACTCAAGAAACTCGACCCGCAGCGGTTCTACTGGCCATCTTCCCCGTCCATCGGAGGCAATCAATACGGAAACGACGGTGTTTTTCACAATAGTTCAGACAACCGACGCGGAGATCAGCATTACTGGGACATATGGCACAATTTCAAACCCATAGAGGATTTCCGCAAATATCTTTTCCCATTCTGTTCGGAATATGGTTTTGAGTCTGTTCCGAATATCAAAACAATACGCTCGTTCGCGGAAGAAAGCGACCTTAATCTGTGTTGTCCTGTTATGGAGCTTCATCAGAAATGTACAGCAGGAAATGAAAAGCTGCTTTATTACATTGCTCAGATGTGCCGTTATCCTTACAGCTTTGAGAAGCTTATCTATGCTTCACAGCTTGTGCAAAGCGACTGCATACGCTCTAATGTCGAGCATATGCGCCGCAGCCGCGGAGTGTGCATGGGAAGCCTTTACTGGCAGATAAACGACAGCAATCCCGTTATCTCATGGTCGGCAGTGGATTACTATAATCGCCCTAAAGCGCTTCACTATTCAGCAAAACGCTTTTATGCTCCCGTATTGCTTTCCTGTCTTGAAGAGGACACCTCGTCAGTAATCCTCAACGTGTCAAACGAAACTATGGAAGCTGTAAAGGGCATTGTTTCCTGGAAACTGCGCAATTCAGAATCGAAAATTCTGGCGGACGGAACGATAGGCGTTGAGGTTTCTGCTCTTTCGTCTAAAAACGCCGCCGCGCTGAATTTCAGCGATTATTTCCGAACCGAAAAAGACAAAAGAACAAATTACCTTGAATATTCTATCAGTGGAAACGGAAAAATACTTTCAAAAGGAACGACGATTTTCGTCCGTCCAAAAACATTCTGCTTCCAAAATCCGCAGATAAATGTTCGCATTGATGAGAAATATGAACGTTTCGATATAACGCTGACTGCAAAAGCATTTGCTAAAGCCGTTTATCTTGATCTTGCGAACGCAGACTGCGAATTCGGCGACAACTGGTTTGACCTTAACGCCGACGAGCCGATCTGCATTTGCGTAAGCAGAAAATCATTATCGGAGGATATGGATTCGGCACAGTTCGCCGCACATCTGCGGGTTATGAGCTGCTTCGATCTGCAATGATATGACCAAGCTTTTCCGTTACGGGAGTCTTGCTATACTGTGTGTGATTTTGCAGCTTTTTTTGCTTATCGCCGCTATTTTTCTTGCTTCGACTCTTCCGTTTGTACGTCTTTTTCTGCACCTTCTTACAATTATATGCGTTTTTATTCAATTAAATAGCGACATCAGCCCTGCATACAAGCTATGCTGGGCTGTTTTCATGCTGATTTTTCCGTCATATGGCGGAGTATTTTTCCTGCTGTTCAGCAAACGCCACTCTGTGGACAGTCTTCACAAAAAAATGAGTCCGTTTTTTAGCGAAACCTCACCTGTAGAACACATTGAACCAGAAAAAGGAATACAGACATACCTCAGCAACGCCGGATTTCCATTGGTATCATGCGCGGACGAGCGGTATTTTGGCATGGGCGAAGACTTCTACTCCGAAATGATAAAGCAGATTGAGAATGCCAAAAAATATATTCTGCTTGAATTTTTTATAGTAAGCGAAGGAAAAATATGGCAGCAGACCGAACAGCTTCTCGCCAGAAAGATTAGCGAGGGAGTAAAAGTGTATCTGATAATTGACGATGCCGGCTGTCTATTCGTAAAGCCTAACGGCTTTGAAAAACGAATGAAAAAACTCGGAATTGAGCTGCGAAAATTCAACCCTGTTACGCCTTGCCTTACTTCGCGCGTCGGATACCGCAATCATAGAAAAATGGTGATATGCGACGGGGAAGCTGCTTTCTGCTGCGGTCTGAACCTTTCCGACGAATATATGAATATCAAGGAAAAATACGGTCGCTGGAAAGACAGCGGAGTAATGGTAACAGGTGACGGCGCTGTACAGTTTACGCAGATGTTCCGCAATATGTGGGCGTATCTTAGCAATGATAACAGCCTTGCGTTCACTTTTGATGCTCAATATGAACAAAAACAGCTCGTCCAGCCTTTTTCAGATACTCCGCTTGATAATCAATCTGTCGGACTTTGCACGTATCTTACTTTAATAAACAGCGCATGCAAGAGCATATGTCTGACAACTCCTTACCTGATATGCAGCGAGGAAATGCTTAACGCTCTGCGCTCTGCCGCACTGCGCGGAGTTAAAGTTCGTATAATAACGCCGCATATTCCCGACAAAAAGACTGTGTTTATGCTTACCCGTGGATTTTACGGCGAGCTGCTTCGCGCAGGCGTTGAAATATACGAATATACGCCGGGATTTATACATGCAAAAAGCCTGCTGATAGACGAAGAAACCGCCGTTGTAGGAACAATAAATTATGATTACCGTTCAATGTACCTTCTTTTTGAATGCGGATGCGTTTTTTACGGCGGAGCTGTTCCGAAACAGCTTGGCATTGACTTTCGCCAAACGATTTCCGAGTGCATCAAAATAACATACGACAAACTTCCTAAAAACAACATTTTTGTCGAACTTGCACGAGGTTTTCTATATTTATTTGCGCCTCTTGTTTAAAAAAGACAAAAATAGATTCTTCCAAAAATTTTACAGTCCAAGCCCTTGAAAAAAAATCTTAAAGCCGTTATAATAATATTGTATGTATTGAAGATTAATAAAAGAACAAGTGAAATGAAGATGTATTCAAGGAGTTTTTTATGGACATTTTCGACATTTTCGGACTTCTCGGTGGGCTTGCGCTGTTCCTTTACGGAATGGATATGATGGGAAAGGCTTTGGAAAGAAAAGCCGGAAGCAAGCTTAAAACAATTCTCGGAAATTTTACCTCAAATCAGTTCAAGGGGTTTCTGCTCGGACTTGCCGTTACAGCAGTAATACAATCCTCATCAGCAACAACGGTTATGGTCGTCGGCTTCGTAAACTCAGGCATCATGACTCTGCGGCAGTCTATAGGAATAATCATGGGCGCAAACCTCGGCACATCGGTAACGGCTTGGCTTCTTTCTCTTACCGGAATTGAAGGCGACGTATTCTGGGTTCAGCTTTTCAAGCCGTCAACATTTACTCCGATAATCGCTTTTATTGCGATTATCATGCTGATGATGTTCAAAAACAACTCTAAAAAACAAGACACAGCCACTATTTTTATCGGCTTCGCAATACTTATGTACGGCATGGAATTTATGTCAGACGCGGTTTCAGGCTTAAAAGATGTTCCTGAATTTACAGAAATTCTCCTGCTCTTCAGCAATCCGCTGCTCGGAGTTCTCGCCGGCGCTACGCTCACAGCGATAATTCAATCCTCGTCAGCCTCTGTCGGCATTCTGCAGGCACTTTCGATAACCGGACGCGTAAACTTCGGCGCCGCTATTCCCATTATCCTCGGTCAGCATATCGGAACCTGCATTACTGCGATAATCTCCTCGTTCGGAGCTAATAAGAATGCAAAGCGCGCGGCAGTTATTCACCTTTGTTTCAATGTTATAGGCATGGTTATATGTCTTATTATATTCTTCCTTGTCACATCGTTCACAAATCTTATTCCTGTGAACGATCCTGTAGGACCATTTGCTGTCGCTGTTATCCACTCCTCTACTGCGCTCATTTCAATTCTTACTCAGTTCCCATTTGCAAAGAATCTCGAAACTCTTGCTAAGATAATCATTCCCGACGGAAAGAACGGAAAAGACGAAGACTTTTCTCTTCTCGACGAGCGTTTGCTTTCGACCCCCACTATCGCTATTGAACGCAGCCGTACCGTTACCGTAAAAATGGCACAGACTGCGGTCAAAACAATGAAAAGATCGTTTGATCTTTTGTTTGATTACAACGAAAAGGGCGCCGTATCAGTTCGTGAAGGCGAAGATAAAACGGACAAGTACGAAGACTGTCTTGGAACATACCTAGTTCGGGTAAGCAGCCGCAGCATGAGTGAATCCGACAGCCATGAGGTTTCAAAGCTGCTTCACATGATAGGAGATTTTGAGAGAATCGGCGACCATGCTGTAAATATCAGCGAATCCGCAGGAGAAGTCGCAGAAAAAGGACTTTCATTCTCGGCTGAGGCAAAGAAAGAGCTTAAGGTCATGATAAGCGCTGTTTCGGAAATTCTTGACCTTTCACTTAACGCTTTTGTAAATGACGATCTCGCAAAGGCATACGAAGTCGAACCGCTTGAGCAGGTAGTTGACGCGCTGAAGCTCCAGCTTAAATCATCTCATGTCAACAGGCTTCGCAAAAACGAATGTACCATTGAAATGGGATTTATTCTTTCCGATCTGCTGACCAACCTTGAGCGTGTTTCAGATCACTGCTCGAATATTGCCGCATGTATGATAGAGGTTGCACACAACAGTCTGGATATGCACGAATATATTCAAAGTCTCACTCAGCAGCACAATGAACAGTACAATCAGAAATTTGAATACTATCTCGACAAATATTCGCTCTCAAATTCACAGGCATAATTGTATAAAAACCGCTCCCCTCTCCGTATGTTCGGAAAGGGGAGAATTTTTATGAAAAAATTTTTGCAGTTTTATCTCCGCGTTTAAATAATAACGCAACCAAAAGACCGAACAATACTGCTGCGGTTATTCCGCCTGAGCACGCCTGCAGACCTCCCGTAAACGCTCCCATAAGCCCGCTCTCGGAAACTGCCAGGTAAACGCCCTTAGCCAGCTGATACCCAAAGCCCGTAAGCGGTATTGTCGCGCCTGCGCCTGCAAATCGGGTAAGCGGTTCATACCAGCCAAGCGCCCCTAGAATTACACCGCTAACAACATAAATCACAAGGATTCGTGCGGGAGTAAGCTTCGTAAGATCAATGAGCAGCTGACCGATAAGACAAAGCGCACCGCCTACAAGAAAAGCGCGCAGATATTCCATAAACATTTCCATTTTTACTATCCTTTCCAATTATTCCGCGCTTATATGAACCGCGTGAGCGATTCCCGGAATACTTTCGCCCTGCTGAACAAGCGTGGGTGACATAAGCGCTCCTGTTGCCGTAAAAAGAACATTTTTCAGCTCACCGCTTTTTATTCTGCCCAGAATATGTCCGCAAAGAACCGAAGCGCTGCACCCGCAGCCCGAACCTCCGGCATGAACGTCCTGCTTTTCGCGGTCGAACAGCATAAGTCCACAGTCGTTGTGAACACTTTCCAAGTCAACGCCGTCTTTTTTAAACAGATCACATAATATACGTGTGCCTACCTCGCCTAAATCGCCGGTTAAAATAAGATCAAAATCATCAACATTAAGTCCTGTGTTCTCAAGGTGCGTTTTTATTGTTGCATAGGCTGCGGGAGCCATCGCCGCCCCCATATTGTTCGCATCCTTTATTCCCATATCCTTTATCGTTCCTATTGTAACAGACTTGACATATGGCGGAGCGCTGTGTTGCTCGACTACAACGCAGCCGCTTGCGGTAGCTGTCCACTGTGCCGAGGGAGGACGCTGTCCGCCGTATGTTTCAGGGAAACGGAACTGCCTTTCGGCAGAACAGAAATGCGATGAAGTGAGCGCAACATTGTACTTTCCGATTCCGTTGTCGGAAAAAATGCTTGCCATTGAAAGGCTTTCCGCCATCGTTGAACAAGCCCCGTACAGTCCAACAAACGGAACGCCGATATCACGAACACTATATGCTGAGCCTGTACACTGATTAAGCAGATCGCCCGCAAAAAGAAGGCTTATTTCACTCTCGGATATTCCTCCCTTTGCAAGCGCGTGTTCCAGTGCGTGCTGCTGTAAGCGGCTTTCAGACTTTTCCCAAGTGTTTTCCCCGAAGGTTGAATCCTGACTTACATAGTCAAAGCAACTCCCTAGCGGACCCTCTCCCTCCATTCGCCCCGCAGCCGCTGCAAACGAACGGATAGACGGCGGATTTGACATTATAACCGTTCCTTTGTTTAAATAAACACTCATCGGAGCACCTCCTAAACCAGCCGCACAAGATAAAGAATTATCCCGTATAAAACCGACGCACAAAGCCCATAAACAATTACCGGACCTGCAATAACAAACATTTTTGCGCCTGTTCCAAGAACGTAGCCTTCGGTTTTAAATTCAAGTGCAGGCGAAACAACAGCATTTGCAAAACCCGTGATAGGTACGAGCGTTCCTGCGCCGCCTACCTTTGCAATACGGTCATACAAACCAAATCCGGTGAAAACAGCACTCAGGAATACCATTGTAATTGAGGTCATTACACCTGCATCCGACATATTCATGCCAAAAGATTTGTAGATATTCATAAAGCCCTGTCCGATACAGCAGATAAGTCCGCCGATAATAAAAGCCATAGGAAGCGTTTTATACATTTTTGTATTCGGCGAGCATTTTTTCGCAAGACTGCCGTACTCATTGTCAGTCATTTTCATTGTTTTTATCTTCCTTTCTGAAATCAGACATTTTTCCGGTCTGTATCGTTAATTTGTACAAAAAGGAACAGATTATTCCGCAGAATTGTAAAAAAATAAGCATAAAATATAAAAAAACTTGACGTTAGAGGCATATAATGTTATAATTACAATAATATGGACAGCAATAGCAGTCCGATTTCGCGCGAAAAGGAATGGAATTTAATGGCAGCTAACAAGTACAGCTACAGGCGGCAGAGCGGCGGTAAGGTTAAGCCTATCCTTATATCAGCAGGGGCAGTTATTGCGGTCGGCGGCGCCGTTATAGGCTGGATGGCATATCAGGCTAATCAAGAAAACAAAATTGCGGCTTTGAAGTATGACTTCAATTCGGTTTATCCAAAGTCGTTCAATGCTGCAGTTTTAATTGATCCTGAAGATGATTTTGACCGCGATGGACTTTCAAATAAAGCCGAACAGCTGATGAACACTAGCGGAAGCATTGCCGATACCGGCGGAGACGGAATAATCGACGGAGAAGAGGAACGGTATGGGACAGATCCAAACAACCCCGACACCGACGGAGACGGAATTTACGACGGAATAGAAATTCTTGCGGGACTAGACCCTCTTTCCATGCAAAGCGATGCTTCAACACCCGACGCAAAGCAAAAATTCACAAGAAAAATTGAATTTGACGAAGGATATGTTACCATAAGCGGAAATGCCGACATTTTCGGTGCAACCGTCGAAAAGCTGTCTCTTTATTCGGTCGCTTCTAATGCGGGAGCCTTCTCTTTCCCTTATGAAATATACTGCCAATCCCCTTTTGATTCGGCTGAAATAACATTCAAGTGCAGTCCCGGACTTCTTGCAGCAGCAGGACTTACAGCTGACGATATTCACATATATCAATTTGATCCACGTTCAAAAACATATTCAAACGCAGGAGGAACAGTTGTAGGAGAGTCGGAAATAACGGGCAGCGTCGGCTCTAATGGAGTATTTCTTATAGGTGCAGAGCATGTTGTAAATTACGTCATAGACGAGAATACAAAGATAAATATTCACCTGCTTATTGACAACTCCGGTTCAATGTATCCCTCAAACGCATATTACTCTTCCGAAGAAAATGACACAGAGTTCAAACGCCTTTCGTTTGCTTCAAACCTTGTTTCAAAACTTAGCGGCAGCACTGACATTGCAATAACAATTTTCACAGCATTCACAAATACAATATGCGATTTTACCGATAATAAGGAAGATGTGATGAATGCAATTGAAAAGATACGCACTATCGGCGCGGATTACGACGGAACCAGCGTTGAACGCACTCTTATGAGCGCTCTTAAGAGTTTCCCTGAGGAATCGCAGAATGAACGCAATATAATAGTCCTGCTTACCGACGGTATCTCTACCGAAACGGGAAACTATACGATCAACCAGATAATCGACAGCGCACAAGCGAAAAATGTTGCTATAATGACAATAAGCTTGGGAAATGATATTGACCGTGAGCTTCTTCAGGAAATTGCCGACAGAACAGGAGGAAAATATTTCCCTATTTCAGAAGCGAATGCTCTTGAGGGACTTTATTCAACACTTATTGCGACCATGGAAAACGATATTGTTGATGAAGACGATGACGGAACGCCTGACACCTATTCCTTATTTGACACGGGCTTTAAAATTGAGGAAAACGGCTTTAAATTCAGCAACTTCAAAACGCTCGACTACGGAACTTCTGATTTCGGAATGGCAATGCTCGCCCGTGACTGGTTCAAAGGCAATGTAAAGACAAAAACAGACAGCTATGACCTATCCAAAACCTCATTCAGCCTTAATCAGCCATTGTCAAAGGTTATTCTCTCCTGCATGGGCGCATCATACATTACACCAGATAATTACCTCAATTTCAAGGATGGAGAACTGCTTGAAGTTGACGAAAAAATACTTAAAGAGGCTCAGAGTAAGGGTTGGTTTGTGCGTGAAGAAGACTTTTCAGAAAATAAAAACGGCTGGAAAAAGGTGCATTATCTTGTTCCTATATATAACGGCGCCGCGCTTGCAAGCAGTTACAGCGAAAACGATTCTCAGATTCTCCGGCTGATCGATTATTACAACAACCTGCGCGATACCGGCGAAAGTTTTGCTCTTTCCACCGAATCCGATCTCAACCGTGTAAAGAACATTCTCGGTTCAGGTACGCCGATGCTGATGAAAATGGTCTGGGAAGAAAATGGAAGCTATTATAGCCGGTATGTTGACTTAATAGCCCTGCGCAGAGATATGGATAATCCTAACCTGTTCAATCTCAAAATCTATGACACCAACTTAGGCTATCCTACAAAGGTAACTCTGAACAGAACAATGGTCTGCGAATACGGATCTGAAAATAAAGATTATACATACAGCGCGAACTGGTACGGTAAGCAGGTTGCGATTGAATTTTATCTTACCGAGGCTAAATAAAAAATCCCACGGAGATTATTTTTACTCCGTGGGATATTTTATTGACGAAAATGCCTGCGCGCCGCCGACCATAGTCTCCGAGGCACAAATTTTTTTGCTGTTTTTTTCAGTTTTTTCGCAAGGATCATCTCTGGCGAAGCTGAATTTTCAAGTATAAGATTATAGAAATTGTTATAATTCAACGCCGCATAATCGCTGTTCATTACCCAACCGCTTGTAAACCCTTCGTCCTGCGCCGCAAATGGATATATTCTCTCAAATGCGTGCAGCAGCGTTCCATCGTCGTTTGAAACAGGTTCTTCAGGAAAATCTTCATATTTCCAGTCCGCAGCAAAAACCTTTTTGAGCGCCTTCGGTCTGAACCAGAACATTGAGCCGTAACCGGTTATCGGCGGTATATCGCGGCTCATAGGCGATTTTATACCAAGCTTTTCCGCAAGGAACTGCGTATTCTCAAAGTTTATACCCCATGGAGAAACAAGTGTGTTACGATAAAGACCGTGATAAGGCGGAGGAGGAGCAAGAAAACCCAGTCTATGATTTTTCTCAAACAGTCCGATTATATTCGTGACATACTCAGACGCTGCGAGAGAATTTTCAAAGCAATGGTATGAAAATGAAGCTCCCGAAGCGAAGCTGCCGGATCCCGGAGATTTCTTGTCATGAGCAAAGCACACAAGATCATAATTTCCAACAATGTCTTTACAGCAAACGAAAAGCGAAGCCTGATCCCTGCCCCTGTTCTCAGCAATACGAATTTCCGTAAGATTAGTTATCCCGCTTTTGGAAACAGCGCCGCGAAGCAATGCAGCTTTTTCCTCCGACGAAGTCGTAAAATAAATATCCGCTTTCTGCGGCATTGACTTTGCATACTCAATGCACTCGCCAAACAAATCGGGATAATACAAGTGCATTATAAGAGCGGTTTTCATTTCTGATTCGGGTTCTGTACTGTGATTTCTCGGCAGAATATAGTTCAAATTAAGGCAGCGCGCAATATTTCCCATATTTTCCAGCCGCAGTATGTTTTCCCATATAAGCTCTGTGTCAAAGTCGGTATACTTATCAAGATAATCAAGCAGTTCCCTGCCCTGATTGCATACGCTCTGCGAAATAAGATCACGGAATATATGGAAAAAACTCCTGCGTTTGAAAATCGGACATTTCAACTTCTGAATAAGTACTTTCGGCGCGAAAATCAGCGGATTCTGTGAATATTCGCCGGATGATGTATCAATATAAACTGACCATCGAAACCCCAGCTGCTCAAAATGTCCCGTAAAAACAGCCTCATGACAGCAGACTGAATCATTATAAGAACGTATTTCAGGCATTTTATCCCAATACTTACGATACTCGCCGCTCTCCAGCATTTTTTTCCTCACAGCAATGAAATGTGACTGAATATGCTGCGGGATGCAGTGAAATTTTGCATACAGTTCCTTCGGTGCAGAGTCATACCGATTGTGCATAGTAATTCCCCAGAAATCAAGCTCTCGTCTATCCATTTCGCAGAACATATCGTCAAATGAATCGACAGGTCCCATAATAGTATGGTTCATGAATACAGCTTCATCATAGCCAACAATATTTTCCCAGCCGATTTTTTCTATGCCCGCCTTATATGCCCATACGTCAAAGCCGATATTTTCACGTTCGAGCAATTCGTCGGCTGCAGAAGAAAGCAGAAGCCTCGACTTATCATCAAGACCTCCATTGGAAACGACCAGTATTTTTGAACAGTAAAGCCGCATTGCATTCAGCATTTTCAGCACATATCTGTCAGCTTTTCCATCCTTATCATAAAAAAAATAGATGCAAAGCCTGTTCAAAGGAGAACTATATGACATTTTACCACAACCTTTGATTAAATTAAGCTTGTCTTGCCCATAATTACGCTTATTTTTTTGTTATCTCCCCAAACTCCCGGAGAATCGTAGTCTCTGTCAGGAAACGCTCCGTATTCAAGCTTTATATTAAGATTATTTTCCTTAATAAAAGTTTCAACGCGCTCTGCGAGCGATATAGGCTTTCCCGTGCAGCAGTTGATTATTCCGCTTATTTCTGTCTGCACCGATGCGGCGCTTATCTGCCGCGCAAGGTCGTATACGCTTATAAAATCGTACAGATTTTTGCCGCTGTTAAACGGAAATGTTTCTTTTCCTTCTGCCGCCGCTTTTACAAGCTTGGTGAAAATCGAATTGTTTTTCAGATCATCTCCGAATATATAGAACGCTCTCAGCCACTGGAATGTTACGCCGGGATAATTCTTGATCATCACGCCGCACGCCTGACGAAGCGTATTTTTAGCAGTTCCATACAGAGAAAGCGGTCTTGTAGGAGTATTTTCATCTATTGCGCCTTCCCAGTACCCAACCTCATGCATTGTACCCATTACCGCGATATGTTTAAGCCCACGAGAGAGAAGTTCCTCTATAAAATGATAATGGCTGTAGAGATTTCGCAGATGACTGTCGCTGTTGTGAACAAATCCATCCTGCCATGCAAGATGAATAACACAGTCTGCCTTTACGGTTTTGTCCAGAATTTCATCGGAACAGTTGAAAATATCACAGCATATACATTCCGCGCGCTTATCTATTCCGTCGGAATTTAGGTTAAGCGCGATAACTCCATATCCATTGTCAAGCAGACACTTAACAACAAGCCTTCCTATATATCCGCCTGCTCCTGTCACCGCCACTTTGTAATTTTTTTGCCCCATTTTCTCTATCTCCCTTAAATAACGCGAAAGCGCATCCTGCCAAGTTGGAATATCAGATATGCCAAGCTGTCTTAATTTATTCATATTCATCACGGAATTTCTCGGGCGGTTTGCCTTTGCTCCGTATTCCTCGGTAGAAACCGGATTTACGCTGCACTCAATACCGCTCTGCCGAATGATTTCCTCAGCAAAATCCGACCAAGAACAGCTGCCCTCGTTATGAGCGTGATATATTCCGTATCTGCCAGTAGAAACAAGGTCACCGATAATAACAGCAAGGTCCGCCGCATACGTCGGGCTTCCAAACTGATCGCTTACAACGTTGATTGAACTGCGCTGCGACGCAATACGTCGTATCGTTTTTACAAAGTTTACTCCGCGTCCGAACATCCATGAAGTGCGGACAATATAATATTTTGTATTATTTTCAATTATATATTTTTCAGCACAGAGCTTCGTCTCTCCATAAACATTAAGTGGATTCCCGACATCTTCCTCGTCGTAATTGCCGCCCTTTTTGCCGTCGAAAATATAATCTGTACTTACAAAAACGATCGGTATATCAAGCTCACGGCAAACATCAACAACGCACTGTGCAGCAATTACATTTGAAACGTATGCCTCCTCGCGGCATTCCTCCGCAGCGTCCACAGCAGTAAATGCAGCGGCATGAATAACTATATCAGCGCCGCTTTCACAAACTGCTTCACGGACGGCGGTTTTGTCGGATAAATCCAGATCTTCACGGTCAACTCCGCAGAAAAATATATCATTGCGCACAGCATAGTCAACGAGCGCTGTTCCGAGCTGTCCTGCTGCGCCTGTAATAAACCACTTCAATTAAAATACTCCTTTTGCGTCACTTTAACGCGTCTTCATCAGATTTTGACGCATTGTCAAGCTGAATTTTTATCATGCTGCGCAGCCGTTTTCCGTCGCCTTCATCAAGAACAGACATGGGAATTTTTTTCACATTCATGTAATACTCAAGATGCTTTTTGAATATCTCGGTTTCGCTCGGATTACTAAGTCTCCAGCGAATATATTCAATATCTGTCATAAAATCAAACGGCGCAAGATAGCAAAGTGCGAAGAAGTTCAGAAAATCGGTTTCGGCGTGCTTTCCCGGCTCTGCAAAATCATGTGAAGAAACATAGTACGACGGGATTTCTGTGAAAACATATGAACCTCTTCCGTAGAACATCGCTTCAATTCCGACATTTGAGCCGACGGTTGCAATGTTTTCACAGGAAAGTATAAAATCAACAACATTTCCTTCATTCTGCATCATGTCCGTAAATGTAAGATACTGGCTGCCGTAAGGCTCGCCGGGATGACGGCGAATAATTATATCTCTCCGCTTATAATGCTTGAGCGATTGATAAATCATCTCCATGTCCGTGTAAAATTTGTGACAGGTGTATATCTCTTCGATCGTCATTCCGAGAGCCAGACCGAGCTTAAATTTCGGACGGAAGTCCATTTTCTTTATATACTTCAGATTTTCCGGCATGAGCATTAACGCCAGCAGTTCCTTATTCGTGAAAAGTCGTAAACCGTTTGCCGAGACCTCTTTTTTGAAAGCCTCATATCGTTCCATAACGCTGCTTTTGTAATGGATATTTTTCAGCTCCCAGTACATTGTTGTAAGGTATATCTGCTTGCGAAACGGACCCCATTCATGATGGATCACAGGTATTCCGTGCTTTGAAGCGATCTCCTGAAGCGTATAATTATGCTGAAGAACGGCAAACGCCTCAATTTTTTCGCCCGACATTTCAATATCAGAGATAAAGCTCTCGATCAAATTTCCGAGCGGCTCGCAATACTCCGTAAACATCGAACAATACGCATCATAATGCGTACCTTTTTCCTTTTCGAGATCTTCAAAAATACTCTTAGGAATAGGATATTTCTTAACCTTATCAAGATCGCCTTTTCTTGGCGGAGTATACTGAAACGTTTCTGCACGCTTTACATTATACGCTTCCTGGAAGCCCTTTGAAATATAATATTTTATATCATAAAAATATTCTTCCTGCGCGATCATCGCCCAGCCATGCTTTTTACATTCGCCGAGCCACTTATAAAAATACCACAGATAAACAGCCTCACGCTGCATTGCCATTGTTAAAACAAAAGGTACTATCATATTTTTTACTCCTCAACATATACTCCGCGTGCCAGAATGCGATAACGTATTTTTTTCAGCCCGTTCCATATAAAACGCGGTGTGCAATATTTAATGTAGCGCTTTGGGGCAGGCGTTACAAGCATATCATTCACGAACGGCTCGCCTTTCTTCTTGCATTTACAGTATTTAAGAAAAATCCACACACCAAACGGACAGCACTGCCTTACAAATCTTTTGAATAATCCATCGTTTGGTTTTGCGGAAATATTGATATATGAATTTCTGATTATCCTGCGCTGCACATCAGAAGAAGGCGCGAACCGACAGCGCCTGTCTTTGCTTGTAAGCAGACTGCTGTATTCATGAAAATCATAAGTAAGCTTTGCAAGCTCATTCTCAGCCTCAACGCTGTTTACCATGGTTACAGGATAGAAGCCCGAACCTTGCGACACAAGCGCATAAAGACGAATTATTGTATTTCGCGCAGTATAATTCGGTCTTTCCTCGTCATCTCCGCGCGTCGGAAAATCTTCTGCAATCAGATCTTCCTCAAACAGCTTTTTCAGTGCTTCCGCTCTGAACCAGAACGCCTCGGAAATCGCTGCGAGCGGAGGCTTTGAAATAGGGATATTGATACCCATTCGTTTCAGTATGTCTCTTGCAAGCTTTGAAGTTTGTGTATTCTCCCAGTTTCCTCCTACAGAAACGAAATTATTTGCAAATTTCGGACACGGCGGCAAGGCAATTCCGAGTCTGGGTTCCTTTTCAAAAGTGCGTATGACATTTTGAATATAATGCTCGTTATATGCTGTATTCTCACACGCATTCCGCAGCAGAAGTTCACGCTGACTGCCGAACTTATACTTTCTGCTTTCAACATCGCTGTATGCACATACAAACTCATATTTTCCGGAGCATACAATGTCTTTAGCACAGTTTATCATTGCGACACCGCTTTCATTCGTGTCGGAAACCGCAAATGAAAAATCCATACCAAGCGCTCCGAGAGCATTTTTGAGTTCTTCTACCTTTTCTTCGGAGTCAGAAATTATGCGAACAGTTGTATTTTCAGGATAGTTTTTCAGACATGAAATGCAAAAATCAGCATTCTCCGTATTTTCAACAAAGAAAATAACCGCAATGCTGTGTTCCTGCGGCTTATCATTCGTTTCATAAACAGGCACCACCCGATAAAGGTTAAGCCACCTGCAAAGGTCGTACTGCTCGGTAGTTCTCAGAATATTTTCCCATATCATTTCAACATCATAGTCCGTATTCTTGTCAACATACTCAAGTAAGCGCTGAGGAACATCGGGACCGTAATCTGTCATTATTATGTTCGGATCAAAAAAAACTTTTCTGCGGATAAAAGGAACGTGCTGCTCCGCACACAGCTCATAAGCGCATGAAACCGAGGGCGTCGGCGCCTTTCCGCGCTGCCTTGCACAATCAAACGTCTTGTAGGTAAATCCGGCTTCTACCATGTCTGTAGTAAAATACGCCTCATGAAACAATGAAGAATCTGAATAAGTCCTTATTTCGGGCATATTCTCCCAATGCGAACGGAATTCAGGGCTATGAAGCAGTCTGCTGCGGACTGTAATGAAATTTGACATAATATAATCAGGACGATGTCCGCATTTATACTCATGATCGCCGCATTTTTTCATATCCTCATTTTCATATACAAGAGTCAGTCCCCAGAAGTCACATTCCATACTTTCCGCATTTCCGAAAACCTCAACAAGCGGATAAACGGGTCCGAAAATCGTAGCATTGCACATTATCAGCTCGTCAAATCCCGAAAGAGACTCCCAGCCAATATATGTTATCGCGTCTTTGTATGCTGTCGCGTCCATTCCGATGTTCGGTCGTGAAAAAACATCATCCGCATAAATGCAAAGCCTTCTTCTTCCGTCTTCGTCAGCATCTCCGTTTATTACAACTACAAGATAATCACAGACCGTTTTCAGTTCCTTTAAATAATACTCAACGTATGAATCAACAACCCCGTCTTTTTCCCAGAAAAAGAAAATTCCTGCCCTCTTCAACTTCATTTCCTCCGATACAGACATTTCGTTTTATCTGTTTGTATACATTCTCTCGTAGTAATCCTGATATTCTCCGTTTATTATGTGTTCCCACCAATCGCGGTTATCGAGATACCAACGAATCGTTTTCTTTATGCCGTCCGCAAACTTCGTTTCGGGTAGCCAGCCAAGCTCGTTGTGAATTTTCGTCGGGTCGATCGCATAGCGCATATCATGTCCCTTTCGGTCTGCAACATATGTGATAAGACTTTCGGGTTTGCCAAGCTCCCTGCAGATTATTTTCACTATGTCAATATTCTTCATTTCGTTATGACCGCCGATATTGTAAACCTCGCCTACTGTACCATTATGGATTATCAAATCGATAGCACGGCAATGATCCTCAACATACAGCCAATCGCGCACATTCAGACCCTCGCCGTAAACAGGGAGCGGCTTGTCGTTGAGCGCATTTGCGATCATAAGCGGAATCAGCTTTTCAGGAAAATGATACGGACCGTAGTTATTTGAACAGCGAGAAATCGTCACAGGCAGACCAAATGTGCGGTGATACGCCTGTACAAGCAGGTCTGCACTCGCCTTTGACGCAGAATACGGGCTTGATGTGTGGATCGGAGTTTCTTCCGTAAAAAATAAATCAGGTCTGTCAAGCGGAAGGTCACCGTAAACCTCATCGGTCGAAACCTGATGATAGCGCTTTATTCCGTATTTTCTGCAAGCGTCCATCATCGTCTGAGTGCCGATAATATTCGTATTAAGAAAAACGCCCGGATTTTCGATCGAACGGTCAACATGGCTCTCCGCCGCGAAATTTACGACAATATCGGGGTGTTCTTCCTCAAAAATGCCGAAAACCGCGTCACGGTCAGTTATATCGACCTTGCAAAATCTGAAATTCGGGTTGTTCATTACCGGTTCGAGAGTTTCCATATTTCCTGCATAAGTCAGACAGTCAAGACAGATAATTCTGTAATCCGGGTGAGCTTTAAGCATATAATGAATGAAATTTCCGCCGATAAATCCGGCGCCGCCTGTTACAATAATTTTCATAAAACCTCCAAGTGTGTATAATGCGATTTATCGGACAGAGCTCTGTCCGATATTTCTTTATTTTCCATAAATAAAACTGCAGTCGCTGTCTTTCAGCAAAGGCGCATTCTTATCCTTTTCCGAAAGAATTGGGTTTTCGACACCCCATTTTACACCAATCTCCGGATCGTCAAAGCGTATGCTTCTGTCGCTTTCATGATTGTAGTAATTGTCTGCTTTATAGAGAAATTCCACCTCATCGGTAAGCGTGACAAATCCGTGACCAAATCCGCGCGGAATGAACAGCTGCTTTTTATTATCAGAAGAAAGCTCGACTGCCACCCACTTTTTATAGGTAGGCGAGCCTTTTCTTAAATCTACCGCAACATCTAATACTGCTCCTCTGCAAACGCGTACAAGCTTAGCCTGTGAGTGTTCGCCATTCTGAAAATGAATACCGCGCAGAACGCCTTTTTTTGAGGAATAGGAATGGTTGTCCTGAACAAAATCCGCCTGAATTTCAGGCAGCCTTATTTTTGAATAGCTTTCCATAAACCAGCCGCGTTCATCGCCGAAAACCTGCGGCTCAACTATATAAACTCCGTCAATTTCAGTTTTTTCCGTCCTCATTTTTCTGCCCTCTTATCAATAAAGTATATTCCCATGCGCAACACGCTTCAGATGCTCGCCATAGGGGCTTTTTCCATAGCTCTCCGCATTTTTCAGCAGGGTTTCGCGGTCTATCCAGCCGTTTTTGTAGGAAATCTCCTCAAGGCAGGCAATCTTCAGCCCCTGTCTGTTTTCTATGACCTTTACATACTCGCCGGCGTCTGCAAGGCTGTCTACCGTTCCGGTATCAAGCCAGCCATACCCGCGTCCAAGCGTAACAACATCAAGCCGCCCCTCTTCAAGATAAATACGGTTAAGATCGGTTATCTCGAGTTCTCCTCGTGCTGAAGGCTTTAGGCTCCTTGCATACTCGCATACCCTGTTATCATAGAAATATAATCCCGTAACAGCATAACTGCTTTTAGGCTGAGCCGGCTTTTCCTCAATGGAAACAGCCTTTCCGTCCTTATCAAATTCAACTACTCCGAAGCGCTGCGGGTCGTCAACATAATAACCGAAAACCGTCGCCCTGCCGTGATTTTCCGACGCGGTAAGCAGATGCTTTTTCAAGCCGCTTCCGTGAAAAATATTATCTCCAAGTATCATGGCGCATTCATTGCCGCCGATAAACTCTTCGCCCAGAATAAACGCTTGTGCCAGACCGTCCGGAGAGGGCTGCACCTTATATGAAAGATTTATTCCATAGCCCGAACCGTCGCCAAGCAGACGTTCAAAATTAGGCAAATCCGTAGGCGTAGAAATAATCAGAATATCTCTTATACCCGCCAGCATGAGCGTCGAAAGAGGATAGAATATCATGGGCTTGTCATAAACGGGCAGCAGCTGTTTTGAAGTCACCATAGTTATCGGATAAAGACGCGTGCCGCTTCCTCCTGCAAGAACTATACCTTTTCGCATATTTTACTCCATTTTAAGTTATTAAGCAACATTTGTTGCTTTGCGCAATAATATTTTTGAAATGCGCACCTAATTGCATTATATCTTATCTGTAACGTTTTGTCAATATTTCCCATAAACTTAATTTTAAAACAAAATTCATTTCAGCACCGATGCTGCAGGCAATATCATACATTTTTACCGCCGTTCCTTACTTTTCTGCTGCGTTGAACCATTCCTGTTGCTCTGAGCATAATTTTTTCGGGTACAAATCTCGAAGCGGCGGCGATTAGCTTTGCTGCTGCCGTCGGAACAATGATAAGCTCTCTTCGGAACATATGGTCTATTGCATATTTTGCCGCATATGTGTCCGATATTCCCGCAACAGCAAATTCCACACCTGATACTTCATTGAACTCCGTACGGACCGGACCCGGACAAAACGCTCCGATATAGACATTTGAACCGCTGTGGCGAAGTTCCTCAAAAATAGCTTTTGTAAGCTGTAAAACATAATTTTTGGAAGCATAATACGATGAAAATTCGGGACCTGCAATAAATCCGGCGACTGAAGAAATATTCAGTATATAACCCTTATTTCTCGCCTTGAATTTACACAGAAAAAGCTTTGTTAAAATATGCACAGCTTTGATATTTACATCGATCATTTTAAGTTCTGAATCAAGATCGGTTTCATCAAAAGCTCCGAAAACGCCAAAGCCCGCGCAATTAATAAGAACATCTATCGTAACATGCTTAACACGCTCAAAAAGTGCCTTGCACTCCTCTATTTTTGACAAGTCGCTGCTGAACCAACGAACCTTAACGTCATATTTCTCCGTGATCTCACGCTTAAGTTCAAACAAACGCTGTCTGCGTCTTGCCACCAGTATTAGATTATATCCTCTTTCAGCCAGCTCGATCGCCATTGCTCGGCCTATTCCCGAACTTGCTCCTGTTACCAATGCCGTCATTTTTATTGTTCCCTTCTCTGTTCACATTTTATTATATCCACAAGCCGTTCAAAATCCGCAAAAGTTGAAAGATTTCCGCAAATTCCGCGGTATTTTGCCGCATTAGGCATACCCTTCAGATAGTGTGCAGTCTGCATACGAGCTTCTTTCATACCAACGTATTCTCCCTTGTATTCAATAAGCAGCTCTATCTGCCTGCGCATAGCATCAAGCCGTTCATTTAAATTGGGTTCTATGAACGATTCCCCGCAAAAAGCCTGTTCGATCTGCTTAAAAATCCACGGTCTGCCGCAAGCCGCACGCCCTATCATCACAAGATCACAACCGGTATATCTGTACATTTCAAGACATTTTTGGGGACTGTCCACATCGCCGTTCCCGATAACCGGAATTGAAACTGCCTGCTTTACTGCTGCGATAATGTCCCAGTCAGCCTGTCCGCTGTACATCTGCATTCGTGTCCGCCCATGTACGGCGACTGCCGAAGCGCCGCATTCCTGTGCTATTTTTGCAATTTCTACAGCGTTAACGTGTTCGTCGTCCCAGCCTTTTCTTATCTTGACGGTAACAGGAACATTTGCAGCCTTAACCGCCTCTTCAACCATTTTTGAAAACAGCAGCGGATCTTTCATAAGAGCGCTTCCAGCGCCGTTTCCCGCAACTTTAGGAACGGGGCATCCGCTGTTTATGTCAATAATATCAGGAGAAAAACGCTCCGCAATCCGTACGGCGGGCGCAACAAACTCAGGCTCACTTCCGAAAAGCTGAACCGCCATAGGTTTCTCAAAATCCGTCACAGTGAGCAGCTCCGCCGTTTTCCTGTCGCTGTAAACCAGACCTTTGCAACTTGCCATTTCTCCTACCACATACGCTGCGGCGTATTCTTTTGCAACAGTACGGAAGGCTCGGTCGGCAACGCCCGCCATGGGCGCCAATGCCGCCGTTTTTTTTATTTTAACATTTCCGATATGCAAATATTCCATTACTTTTCCTTATCAATAACCCAGGATTATGCCAATAACCGTATTTGAAACAAGGAAGCCCTTCCGAGTAAGTGAAATCCCGTTGTTTGTAATATTAATATATTTTTCGGGAATCTTTTTGCAGCGCTGTGTAATAACGTTAATATCAATCCCAAAACGATAACAATCGTCGAACCTTAGCCCTTCGTTAAGCCGAAGGGCAAGCATTGAAAATTCCTCAAAATCACCCGGCTTATCATCCGTCACTATTATCCGTTGATGTTCAGCAGACAAAAAAACGTTTAAATCCCGCTCTGCACAAAACCGCTTTCCGCCATAGTACGAATGCGCTGAAGGACCTATTCCGAGGTATTCCTCGCAATGCCAGTAATGCAGATTATGCCTTGACTCCAGCCCCGACCGTGCAAAATTGCTTATCTCATACTGCATAAACCCGCGCTTTTCAAGCTGTTCCGCCGCAAAAAGATACAATTCGGCGCTTTGTTCCTCGTCAGGAAGCATAAGGCTGCGCCGCGCAAACGGAGTTCCCTCTTCAATTTTCAGCAGATATGCTGAAATGTGCGTCAACGGCAGTTCCGCCAATGTCTGTATCGAACGCAAAACGCTTTCTTTGGTCTGATCCTCAAGTCCGAGCATCAAATCCACCGAAATGTTCCTAAATCCGGTATTATATGCACAAACGATCGCTTTTTCAGCCTGCTGCACACTGTGCCGTCTTCCGAGAAAAGCAAGCTCTCGTTCTTGCATCGACTGAACGCCTATAGAAAGCCTGTTTACTCCGCTCTCGAAAAGCCGCGCGAGCCGCTGTTTATCACATACGCACGGATTTGCTTCAACCGTGACTTCCGCGTCGTCTGTCCGCTGTATTTTCCCTAGTATTTCGGATATTTCATCGGCAAGCAGAATCGGCGTTCCTCCGCCGAAATACACGGTGTCAAAATCACCGCCGTAATACTCCAGATTACGCAGAACAGCCTGTTTATACTGTTCCGCAAGCGTCCTGCTGTATTTTTCGGAATAAAAATCACAATATGGACACTTGCTCAGACAGAATGGGACATGAATATATAATCCGATCTTATTGTTCATATTCTGCAAAATTCCGAACGTTTATTCATCAAGCTTCAGAACAGCCATAAACGCTTCTTGAGGAACTTCTACGGTACCGAGCTGGCGCATACGCTTTTTACCCTCTTTCTGCTTTTCAAGCAGCTTCTTCTTACGGGTAATGTCGCCGCCGTAGCACTTTGCGAGTACATCCTTGCGCATAGCCTTAACCGTTTCGCGGGCAATTATTTTCCCGCCGATAGCCGCCTGAATCGGAACTTCAAAAAGCTGACGCGGGATATGCTCCTTCAGCTTTTCAGCAATACGCCTTGCACGCGGGTACGCCTTGTCTGCATGAACAATAAATGAAAGCGCGTCAACTACCTCGCCGTTCAGCATAATATCGAGCTTCACCAGCTTTGACGGATAAAATCCAAGCATTTCGTAATCATAGCTTGCATATCCCTTTGTTCGCGATTTCAGCGCGTCAAAAAAGTCGTATACAATTTCATTCAGAGGAAGCTCATAGTGCAGGTCAACACGGGTTTCATCAAGATATTTCATATCCTTAAAAACACCTCTGCGTTCCTGACAAAGCTCCATTATATTCCCAACATAATCCGACGGGCTGAAAACATGAACCTCTACCATAGGTTCATATGCCTGTACAATTTCGGCGGGGTCAGGGTAATTTGTAGGATTGTCTATAAATACGGTTGTTCCATCAGTTTTTTCAATTTTATAGACAACAGACGGTGCGGTTGTTATTAAGTCGAGATTATATTCGCGTTCAAGCCGTTCCTGTATTATGTCCATGTGCAGAAGTCCAAGAAAACCGCAGCGAAAGCCGAATCCGAGCGCTATCGATGTTTCAGGTTCAAACGTAAGCGACGCGTCGTTGAGCTGAAGCCGTTCAAGCGCGTCACGCAGGTCTCCGTATTTTGCGCCGTCCGCCGGATAAATACCGCTGAACACCATCGGGTTTACATTTCGGTAACCCGCAAGCGGCTCCGCAGCGGGATTATCGGCAGTAGTAACCGTATCGCCGACCTTTGTATCGCCGATTGATTTAATGGAAGCTGCAATATATCCTACCTCGCCTGCACGAAGCTCGTCCGCAGAAATAAGATTTGTCGCTCCCATGTAGCCAAGCTCGACAACCTGAAACTCCGCATTTGTCGCCATCATACGTATCTTATCGCCGACGCGCAGCGTTCCCTCTTTTATTCTCACATAAACGATAACGCCCTTGTAGCTGTCGTAATAGCTGTCGAAAATGAGCGCTTTGAGCGGCGCGTCGGGGTCGCCCGAAGGCGGCGGAACGCACTTTACGACCTGCTCCATAACCGCCTCGATATTTATCCCCATTTTGGCGGAAATAAGCGGCGCGTCGTCCGCAGGTATACCGATAACATCCTCTATTTCTTCTTTTACAGCTTCAGGGTGAGCCGACGGAAGGTCTATTTTATTGATAACAGGTACAACTTCAAGATCCTGCTCAATGGCAAGATATGTGTTTGCCAGCGTCTGCGCCTCAATTCCCTGTGAAGCGTCAACAATAAGGATCGCACCCTCGCATGCGTTAAGCGAACGCGAAACCTCATAGTTGAAATCGACATGACCGGGAGTATCAATAAGATTGAAAACGTAGCTTTTGCCGTCCTGTGCCTTATAATTAAGCCGCACAGCACGCGCCTTTATAGTAATTCCGCGCTCACGCTCAAGCTCCATATTGTCGAGAAGCTGCTCTTCCATATCGCGCTGCGCTACCGTCTGCGTCTGTTCGAGAATACGGTCGGCAAGCGTGGATTTTCCGTGGTCGATATGGGCGATTATACAAAAATTCCGTATTTCGGAAAGGTAACTGCTGTCGCTCAAATGGAGTTCCTCCTTGTTTATCAGTAAATATTCACAAATTATACTTTTACATTATAGCACAGGTGAGAAAATTTTTCAAGATTTTTTTGCATTTTTTCAGCTTGCGCCCTAAAACAAAAACTGCGAAGAAAATTTCTTCACAGTCATTCCATTTCAATTATTTCAAGACCAAGCAGGTACACCATAAAAACAAGTGAAGAGATCCCAAGCATACCGCTTCCGAACATAAAAATAACAGTCGGGATAAAAGCTGCACCGACTACAGCCTCAACAGCTTTCATTACTTTTCCGATTTTTTCGGGACTGAAATGCCGCAGCAGAAATATTTCCAGCAGCATTCCGCCGTCAAGCGGTCTTACGGGAAGCATATTAAGCATACCGGTCAGCAGATTTACCACGGCGAACAGCCGAATTTCTTCATTTTTTCCAAAGCAGAAAAAACAAAAAAGAAGAAAATTCGCAAAACAGCCCGCAAACAGCGCGGGAATGCTGTAACGTCCGCCTATATCAAGCCTTATCCCACCGCCGTAGAAGGTTATTTTACGCGGAATATTTTCCTCGCCAAGCAGCACCGTAATATGTCCCAGCTCATGCAGAAAACAAGCTGCCAGACAAAAAACTGCGGTTCCCGTCTTGTCCGTGCATAGCACAAGACTAAGCACTGCGGGAAAGGAAAATTTCACACAAGCCTTTATTCTTTCAGCCATTCAGCAAAAATGTCAGAACTGAACGCACAGCTGTACTTATCGTTTCTCCGCCGAAATTCAGCCCCAGCCAAACAGTCCCGCCGATTATTAAAGCAATCGCAAGCTGCGCAAGAACCGTTCCGAAATACGGAAGCCGTCTGCGTCTTACGGGAGCGGGAGCTGTAAAACAAAGCACTTCCCTTTCGATTTGTTCAGCCTGCGGCGCTGCTTCGGGCAGCGCGGGCGTATTTTCCCTGTCACGATGCAATGCGGAAAGCGTTTCGCTTATTTTTTCGGATTCATTCACGTTGCTATGCGCAGCAGTTTTTCTTTCGGGGATTATCGGACCTGTTATGACAGTCATTTTTTTCTCCTCGTATAATAAATTTAAGGGTAATTTAAAGAGAACCCCTATAAAACCTCTAGCTACACTCAGTAGTTGAGAGAAAAGCAAAATGTTGAAACGGAGTGAGCGTAGCGAAATGGAGT